>Ga0307375_10000015_pt1 | contig 253106 bp, 200 predicted proteins | sample TR1MG_FD_202531 | JGI IMG/M metagenome (GOLD analysis project Ga0307375, IMG submission 202531) | Soil microbial communities from Risofladan, Vaasa, Finland - TR-1 | ecosystem: Environmental > Terrestrial > Soil > Coastal area > Acid sulfate soil | place: Finland: Risofladan, Vaasa...
GGTATTATTCAACCTATTTGCCAATGATTTATAATCTGGTGATGCAACAGACCAGGAACCTTATTGATGATGAATCGGATGATGAACTCTTCAAGATACTGAAGCTTAGAGCAAGGCCTAAAATAATGCTTACCTCCGATTATGAAGATACAATGGCATGCTACACCAGGTACAAGGATAGCCTCCTTTGTGTTATATCTGATGTAAGGTTTCCTGTTAAAGGAGAAATGAGTGAGACCGCCGGAGTAGACTTTCTGAGGCAGGTCAGAGAAGATTTCCCGGGTCTGCCTGTAGTCTTACAATCATCTGACCCTGAAAATGCAAGATTTGCATATTCACTCAAGGCAACATTTATCAACAAGAATTCAGAGAGCCTCCTGCAGGATCTTAAAACATTTATAAACTTTTATCTTGGTTTCGGTCACTTCATCTATCGCGACAGCAAAGGAAGACAGATTGCAGTTGCAAAATCAATGAAGGAATTTGAATCGTTACTTCAAACTGTTCCTGATGAATCGCTTGTTTATCATGCACAAAGAAACCAGTTTTCTCAATGGTTAATGGCCAGAGGGGAGGTTAAAATTGGAAGGGAAATAAATCCCCTTAAGGTCTCGGATTTTGCAACTGTAGGTGAATTCAGGGAATTTCTGATAGGTTTGATATGGCAGCGCAAAAGAGAAATGAATGCCGGCAGAGTTGTCAGTTTTGAGGAGTCGTCAGTACTTGATGAAACAAATGTTGTAAGTTTGATAAGCGGATCAATGGGGGGAAAAGGACGCAGCCTTGCTTTTATCAATGCATTGATTTATAGTTTTGACCTGGGAAGACTGCTACCCGGAATAAATATAAAAACACCGATAACTGCCATTATAGGTACCGATGAGTTTGATATGTTCATGGAACGTAACCGGTTATGGGATAAGGTAAAAAGTGTGACTGATTACATTGAGCTTCAGAAGATATTTCTTAATGGCAGTTTGAGTTATACTCTTGAAAAGAAACTGAAAACTCTTCTCAGGCTTATTAAGAAACCTCTGGCCGTCCGATCATCAAGTCTTTATGAAGATTCTATGAGCCAGCCATTTTCAGGTATCTTCAGAACCTATCTTCTCCCTAATGGCAATGATGATCCTGAAATCAGGCTGAAACAGCTTTCTGACGCTATCAAGCTTGTTTATTCATCTATCTATTCTGACAGTTCAAAGACTTATTTCAACGCAATAAACTATATGTTAGAACAGGAAAAGATGGCTGTTGTAATACAGGAGGTTGTCGGGAAGCAATTTGATGATGCCTATTATCCTCATATAAGCGGCACAGCTCAGTCTTTCAACTACTATCCAGTAGCGCATATGGTCCCTGAGGATGGATTTGCAGTTATTGCAGTAGGTCTGGGCCAGTATGTTATGGAAGGTGAAAGGTCATTCAGGTTTTCTCCTGCCTATCCTTCTACTGATATAATTTCCCAGAAAGATCTATATAAGAACTCACAGGTACATTTCTATGCCGTTGATATGTCAAAGAAGGTGCTGAATCTTCTTGAGGGAGAAACAGCAGGACTTATTTCGCTGAATATAGCAACTGCGGAGAAACATGGCACAATAAATCACTCTGCTTCAGTACTGAATGTGGATAATGACACAATTACGCCGGGACTCGATTCACCTGGTCCCAGGGTTATCAATTTTGCCAATATTCTCAAATATGAATATATTCCTCTAGCATCTACACTGAGAACAATTCTCGATGTTGTAACCGAAGCATTCGGTACTCCTGTAGAGATAGAATTTGCACTTGATCTTAATAAAGACCAGGCAGGCAATGCTTCATTTTACCTTCTTCAGATAAAACCGCTGATGGGCAAATATGCGGGTTATTCAATTGATCCGGATTCAATTAATGAAGATGAGATTGTATTGATGTCAAAGAAAAGTATGGGTAACGGGCTGATCGATCATATCACCGATTTTATATATATTGAACCTGAAAAGTTTGACAATACTCTTACTGTTGAGATGGTTTCGGAGATTGACCGGATTAACCGTAAGATGATAAATGAAGAACGTCAATATATACTAGTTGGTCCAGGCCGGTGGGGTTCACGTGACAAATCCATTGGAATCCCGGTGGAATGGCCTCAGATATCTAATGCAAAGATCATTGTAGAGATCAGCCTTCCCGGATTCCATGTTGATGCCTCACTTGGCTCGCACTTCTTCCATAATGTGACATCAATGAATGTTGGATATTTCTCTATAAATGAAGAGACATATGGAGGGGTGGTTAAATGGGATCAGCTTAAAAAGCAAAGGCTTGTTGAGCAAGGTAAATTCTTCAGGCATGTCAGTTTTGATAATCCACTTACAGTCAGGATGGATGGAAGGAAAGGAATGGCTGTTGTATCATTAAATAAATAATCAGATTTTTATGACCTTCATTGACGGTATACTGGATATTCAGAAATATGATTTTAATGACACCTCATTCGATCTTCTCATGCAGAAGAGAATACATCGCGTCCTGATAATATGCAGTAATTACGATAATTATATGCTCGAAGAGGATGGGAGGATTGATGAACAGATTTTTAATGAGTATGCATCTCTTAATTTAAGGTATCCGCCTACTTTTGTTCAGACTGATAATGAAGAAGAGGCTTTCAGGATATTGAATGAAGGTAATATTGACCTGGTAATTTCGATGCTCAGCCTGAAAGGGACGGATGTTTTTGGTCTTGCAAAAAAAATTAAGGCAAAATATGAAAAGATACCTATTGTAGTACTTACCTATTTCTCGAGAGAAGTATCATTGAGACTCGAAGGAGAGGATCTTAGTGCTATAGATTATGTCTTTTGCTGGCTTGGCGACGCATCGTTGATTCTTGCAATTATAAAACTCATTGAAGATAACATGAATGCCGAAAATGATATTGAGAACATAGGCGTTCAGGCTATTATTCTTGTAGAGAACTCCATAAGGTATATTTCTCTTTATCTTCCCAACATTTACAGGATCATTCTAATGCAATCGCTGGATTTCCAGAGGGAAGCTCTTAATGAACATCAGAGAATGCTGAAGATGAGAGGACGGCCTAAAATACTTCTGGCCAATAATTTCAACGATGCTCTTTCCCTTTACAATAAATACAAATACAATGTTTTAGGGGTAATTTCAGACATAAGTTACAAGAAGGATGGAGTACAGGATGAATTTGCCGGCATAGAGCTCTGCAAAGTTGTAATGGCTGATGATGATAAGGTGCCATTTCTGCTTCAGTCATCAAATATTACTCACAAAAAGGCTGCAGAGGAGATGGGTTCAGGCTTTATAAATAAATACTCAAAATCTCTTTCACTTGAGCTTCGTAACTTTATAATACAAAACCTTTCCTTTGGTCCTTTTGTATTCAGGAATCCCGATACATTGGAACCAATAGCAATTGCAACTGATTTGCAGAGTCTGCAGCAAAAACTCCTCACTATACCAGATAATTCACTTGAATATCATGCATCGAGGAATCATTTCTCAAAATGGTTGAATGCCAGGGCTTTGTTCCCTGTTGCTCAGCTATTCAAATACATCCGTAAGGAGGATTTTGAAACCATGGATGAGATGAGAAGGTTCCTTTATGTCGCAATATCAAGCTTCAGGCTTGGAAAGGGCAGAGGAGTGATTGCGAAATTTGACAAGACCAGCTTTGATGAATATCAGATTTTTTCAAGGATAGGTGATGGCTCTATTGGGGGAAAAGCAAGAGGTCTGGCATTCATCAACAGGATCATCAAGAATAACAAGCTTTTTAATAAATTTCCGGATGTTATTATAACAATCCCCCGCACAGTTGTTCTCAGCACTGATATTTTCGATGAGTTTATGGAGCATAATAACCTCTATTCCGTTGCTCTCTCTGAAATGACAGATAATGAGATACTTAATAAATTTCTCAGTGCTGAACTACCCGGACATATTTACCAGGATTTTTATGCTTTTCTGGCTATATCACGTAATTTCCCTATTGCTGTACGATCATCAAGCAAGCTTGAGGATTCACATTATCAGCCATTTGCAGGAATATATTCAACGTATATGATACCTCGCCTGGCTGATAATAAGATGATGGTTAAGATGCTTTCGGATGCCATCAAAGAGGTGTATGCCTCCGTTTATTATAAAAGCAGCAAAGCATATATGACGGCGACTGCAAATGTGATTGATGAAGAAAAAATGGGAATAATACTCCAGGAAGTATGCGGTACTCATCATAGTGATATCTATTATCCAACATTATCGGGAGTTGCCAGATCAATTAACTATTACCCGATTGGTTCAGAGAAGGCTGAAGATGGGATAGTGAATATTGCATTCGGACTTGGTAAACTTATTGTGGAAGGTGGATTGTCACTTCGCTTCTCACCCAGATATCCCAAGAAGATACTCCAGCTCTCATCTCCTGAGACAGCTCTTCGTGACACACAGAAGATCTTCTGCGCCCTGGACCTCAATGTTAACAGTTTTGTTCCATCGACAGATGATGGTGTTAATATTCTCAAGATAGATATTAAGGATGCGAATAATGATGCCGGTATGAAACATGTTGCATCAACATACGACAGGGTTAACCATATACTTCGTGATGGTACATCGCACCAGGGCAAGCGCATTATCACATTCTCCAGCATATTGCAGCACAAGACATTCCCGCTTGCAGAGATACTTAGTACCCTTCTTGATCTTGGACAGAAGGAGATGAACAACCCTGTGGAGATTGAGTTTGCAGCAAATCTTGAGACGCCTCCCGGAACACCCAAAATATTTAGCTTTCTACAGATCAGACCGATAGTTCATAATGAGGAGACTTCCAATATTAATCTTGGTCATATTAAACCTGAGGATACAATTGTAAGTTCTGATGCAGCTCTTGGAAACGGATTATTCAAAGGCATTAACGATCTTGTTTATATAAGACCTGAATCATTTAATGCAGCTAATAATAAGAATGTTGCATTGGAGATTGAGAACATAAATGCCCAGTTTGTCTTAGAGGGGACAAGTTATGTGCTTATCGGGCCAGGAAGATGGGGGTCATCAGACCCGTGGCTTGGGATTCCTGTAAAATGGCCACAAATATCAGCCGCACGGATAATATGTGAATCAGGACTTAAAAACTATAGGATTGATCCAAGTCAGGGGACGCACTTCTTTCAAAACCTTACCTCTTTCCGTGTGGGCTATTTCACGGTTAACCCATATATAAATGAGGGTTTTTATGATGTGGAATTTCTGAATAGCTTACCTGCAGTTTATGAAGATATCTATCTCAGGCATGTAAGGTTTGAAATCCCGCTCGAGATAATGATTGACGGAAGAAAACATAAAGGGATGATACTGAAACCGGCATAAAATCTATGCAAATGCTCCAGCTGTAACAGCATCCTTATTAATCTTTTTGATAAGTCCCTGAAGCACATTCCCAGGCCCTACTTCAGTGAATGATGTAGCTCCGCCATCAATCATATTTGACACACACTGTGTCCAGCGTACCGGTGATGTAAGCTGAAGAACCAGATTGGCCTTGATATCTTCCGGGTCGGTTCCGGGTTTTGCATTAACATTCTGATATACAGGACATATAGGTTGATTAAAGAATGTACTTCTGATAGCCTCCTCAAGTTCAACTCTTGCTGGTTCCATAAGTGGAGAATGAAATGCGCCACCGACTGAAAGTTTCAGAGCTCTCTTTGCACCTTTTGTTTTTAATATTTCAACAGCTTTGTCGATTCCTTCATTCGAACCTGAAATAACAATCTGTCCCGGGCTGTTATAGTTTGCAGGGACAACTACCTCGTTGATGGATGAACAAATCTCTTCTACGATTTTATCCTCAAGTCCCAATATTGCCGCCATTGTTGACGGTGTAAGTTCACATGCTTTTTGCATTGCCATTGCTCTTTTCGAAACCAGGCGCAGTCCATCCTCAAATGAGAGCGTTTTATTGGCAACAAGGGCTGAGAATTCCCCAAGGGAATGACCCGCTACCATATCAGGTCTGAAAGAATCACCAAGAACTGCTGCCAATATTGTTGAATGCAGAAATATTGCCGGTTGTGTTACCTTTGTTTGCCTGAGATCCTCCTCGGTACCTTCAAACATAAGGTCTGTTATTCTGAACTGCAGGATTTCATTGGCCAGATCAAACATATCTTTTGCTAATGCTGATTTTTCATAAAGATCTTTGCCCATTCCCGGGAACTGGGCTCCCTGCCCGGGAAATACGTAAGCTTTCATATTTGAAATAATGAATTAATACTTGGTCCGGTTATTAATGCAGTCTTGTTCCGATAAGATGAACAAATTCCTCACGTGTATTGAGATGCTCGAGGAAGATACCAGTAAAAGCTGAAGTAGTTGTGACAGAGTTTTGTTTTTGTACGCCCCTGATTTGCATGCACATATGCTGAGCTTCTATAACTACTGCAACGCCAAGTGGTTTAAGAGTATCCTGGATGCAGTTTCTGATCTGTGTGGTCAGTCTTTCCTGTACCTGCAGCCTCCTTGAAAATGTTTCTACTACCCTTGCGATTTTGCTTAATCCTGTTATATATCCATCGGGGATATATGCAACATGTGCCTTTCCAAAGAATGGCAGCATATGATGCTCGCACATTGAATAAATATCAATATCCTTTACAATGACCATTTGTCTGTACTCTTCCTTAAACATAGCTGATCTGAGTATCTCCTCGGCATTCATATTATAGCCATTGGTAAGAAAATTTATTGCTTTGGCTACTCTGTACGGTGTTTTTAAGAGTCCCTCCCGTTCCGGATCTTCACCGATAAGTTCAAGAAGGCGTCTATAGAGTGATGCCATCTCCTCAATATTTTCTGCATTCCAGGTCTCGATTTTATTGTAACCGCTAGGTACAATACCGGAACCGTCATTTACTTTTTCAATTATTTCAGCCATAGTATTCTATTGAATTATTTTCGGTTTCCGCAATTTTGATACAATGGAGTACAACCCCCTCTTTTTCAATATGCGGCTTTAATTCATTCCAGATTGCAACTGCCAGATTTTCGGTTGTGGCAATTTTCCCTTTCATGAAATCAACATCCAGATTAATATTTTTATGATCAATTTTATTTATAATCCTTTCCTGGATTATCTGCTTGAGAATATTGATATTAATAACGAATCCATGTTTTTCTGAAAGATTGCCTTTAACTGTTACCCATAAGATGTAGTTATGTCCATGCCAGTTGGGATTGGAACACTTTCCGAATACCTGGCTGTTTTTTTCATCAGGCCAGTCTTCCCTGAACATCCTGTGCGCAGCACAGAATCTTTCTCTTCTTGTAAGATATATCATGCTGCCGTACGATTTTAATACAATATTAACCATTAATTTTGATCTTTTTAACCGGTAAAAGCAATATATTTAGTGGCCTAAGAAGTTATCCATTTACAAACTATGTCAATAAGAGTATTATATGTAACCGCTACGCTTGAAGAAGCTGAGGCTTTAAGGAGAACACCGGGCGTTATCAATACCGGGGATTATTTCAGTTTTGGCTCGCTTGAGATTGAACTGCTTGTAGGAGGTGTTGGAATAATGTCAACTGCATGGACTATGGCCAAGTGGATTTCTGTAAATGACAAGCCTGATATTGCAATAAATGCAGGTATTGCCGGAAGTTATCTGGAAATATACCCGGTTGGCAGCGTGGTAATGCCTGTTTCCGATTGTTTTGCCGATGCCGGCATTGAGGATGGCGATAAATTTATTAGTCTGCATGAAGCTGGACTTACAGGGAAAGATGAATTCCCTTTCAAAAACGGATATATAATGTCTGAGAACAGAATTTCAGAGGAAATGAAGGTTATTATGAACCCTGTTACGGCAATAACTGTTAATACTGCTACAGGTTCTGCGGCAACAAGGAGAAGAATGGCAGACAGATATAACCCGGGAATTGAGACAATGGAGGGAGCTGCTTTTTTCTATATCTGTGCAAAAGAGAACATCCCGTTTATATCTGTAAGATCGATTTCAAATATTGTTGAGCAGCGCAACAGGAGCAGGTGGAATATTCCTCTAGCCATTGATAACCTGGCATTTAAGTTTGAAGAGGTCTTTAATATACTTAATAAGTAAAATGAAACTTACACTTGGATTTTCTCCGTGCCCAAATGATACCTTCATTTTTGATGCCATGGTGCATGGAAGGATAGATACCGAAGGGATCGAGTTTGATTATTTCCTTGCTGATGTGGAAGAATTGAACCGGAGAGCCTTTTCAGCTGAAGTTGATGTTACCAAGATCAGTTTTCATGCTTATGCCTGGGTAGCAGGTAAATACCTGATTCTGGATTCGGGAAGTGCATTGGGGCGGGGCAACGGACCACTTCTGATAAGTAAATATCCCCTCGATCCATCCAGCCTCCCTGGAAAGAGAATTGCCATTCCGGGTAAATATACAACTGCCAATCTCCTTTTCAGTATAGCCTGGCCTGATGCACTTATTAAGAGTGAATATCTTTTCTCGGATATTGAAGATGCCTTGGTTAAGGAGGATGTGGATGCCGGACTTATTATCCATGAGACCCGTTTCACTTATGAGAAACACGGCCTGTTGAAGATTGCTGATATGGGAGAATACTGGGAAGAGCTGACAGGGTTGCCAATTCCTCTAGGTGCCATTGTTATAAAAAGATCAGTTCCGGAAGAAATTGCTTTTAAGGTAAACAGGATATTGAGAAGAAGTCTTGAATTTGCTATAAATGATTCAACAGCTTCACAGGAATTTGTTTCAGGAAATGCAAAGGAAATGGAACAAGATGTAATGAGCAGTCATATAAAGCTTTATGTGAATGAATATTCTCTTGATCTTGGAGCTGAAGGAAAGGATGCCATACGGAGCCTTTTCAGGATCTCTACTGAAAAAAGGATCATTCCCGGAGTACCCGGAAGGATTTTCTTGTCTCAGGATTAACGGTTCTGGCTTGAAAATCGTAAATTTGAACTTTGGTTCTTATCATTTGTTTAAATGTATAGTACTAACTTAATAAATCAATATCATGGCATTTGAACTTCCCCAACTTCCGTACAAGATGAATTCACTTGTTCCGCATATAAGTGAAGAGACTCTTGATTTTCATTATGGCAAGCACCATCAGGCATATGTGAATAATCTGAATGGTCTCATACCAGGTACCGAATTTGAGAAAGCAGATCTCGAGACGATAATCAGGAAAGCAGAAGGAGGTATATATAATAATGCAGCCCAGGTATGGAATCATACTTTTTACTTTGAAGCTTTTAACAAGGATCCGAGAAAGGTGCCTGCCGGGGTACTGGCTGATGCAATAAATGCATCATTTGGATCATTCGACTCATTCAGAGAGCAGTTTAACAAAGCAGCTGCAACCCTTTTTGGTGCAGGTTGGGCCTGGCTTGTCAGAAAAGAGGATGGAACGCTTCAGATTGTTCAGGAATCGAATGCCGGTAATCCTCTTCGTAAGGGACTTAAGCCTCTTATTACCTGTGATGTATGGGAACATGCATATTACATAGATTACAGAAATAAGAGACCAGATTATATTAAGTCATTCTGGGAAATTCTTGATTGGGAAATAGTAGCTGGCAGATATTAAAATTATTTGTGTATGAGCATAAAGGATCTGGTAACAAAAACACGTTCTTACCGTCGTTTTGACGAACAGTACCAAATTGAATACAAAACACTTGAAAGCCTGGTAGCCCTTGCAAGACTATCCGCCTCCGGAGCTAACAGGCAACCACTTAAGTACCTTATTTTTAATACCCATGATAATTGCCAGAAGGTTTTCTCTGGTTTATCGTGGGCAGGGTACCTTACTGAATGGCTTGGTCCTGAAAAGGGTGAAAGACCCTCGGCATATATATTTATTCTTGGAGATAAATCAATAACCGACTCTTTTGGTATTGACCATGGAATAGCAGCACAAAGTATGATGCTCGGCGCAACAGAAGCAGGTCTGGGCGGGTGTATGATATCTTCCGTGAAAAGGGATAATCTTATGGAGGAGTTTGGAATACCTGAGACTTTTGAGATACTGCTTGTCCTGGCACTTGGCAAACCCATTGAAAAGGTGGTTATTGAAGATGTAAATGAGGATGATATTAAATACTGGAGAGACTCAGGTAAGACTCATCATGTACCAAAAAGGAGTCTTAATGAGTTGATAGTTAAATTATAAGTACAAATAAAACAAGTGAAAAGTTTCATTCTGATACTTATTTCACTTCTTGTCCTGATACAGACAACTCTTTCGCAGGAAAGAAGGGAGTCAGGTTCAGGAATTATGTTCAGGGGTCTCGTTATTGATGCCGCTACATTGTCTCCTATTCCAAATTCGCAAATCTATATTAACAATTCAATGACTGGGGTAAGCAGCAGTGATGGATCATTTACATTTTATGTTAACAGGTCCGATACAGTGGTTTTCAATAGTCTTGGTTATAAACAGACCAGATACCTAATCAGTGATACTCTCAGGGGCCGTGAATTCAATGCAGGTATTTTCATGAGTACAGACACAGTTGAAATAGGAGAGGTGATTATTATTCCCAGGCAATCGACTTTAAGGTATGAGATAATGAATGCACCACCTCGGACACCGAGTATAATGGACAATGCAAAAAGTAATGTTGCTGTATCTGCCTACCAGGGGAGGACGACCCAGAGCCAGCTTGGTGATCCGATGGATAATTATGCCGTCATCAGCCAGCAGCAAAAAACAATGGCATATGAGAAGGGAGGTATTCCATCAGATCAGACTGTTGCCCTGAATCCTTTTATTCTGATCCCTGCAGCTTATCTGCTCATCAAAGGGCTACCGGAGAAGCCGGCCCCTATGAAATCACTATTAACTCCGGCTGAGGTTGATCAGATTCATCGGAAGTACCTGGAAACAAAGAGAAAAGAAGCTGGCAGGTAAAAGGGTGACCGGTAATCCTAATAAGAACCTTGAACCCCTCTAAGAACACCCTTCACCCAAAATCCAGTTTCATTAGCCATAGTCTTGGTGAATTCTGACAATAAGTTACCCTTTATAAAAAATCGCCTTGATTATATGGCTTGCCATTTTCGGATTTTCCTTCAGTCTTCTGGTTGAATAGCCAAACCATTGTTTCCCGAAGGGAACATAAACTCTCATGACGTGGCCATCTGCCACAATTTTGTCTCTGAGCCTGGGGGTTACACCATAAAGCATCTGGAATTCATACTTGTTCCGGGGCACATTATACTTTTTGATCAGGTTATAGGCGCCATCAATGAGTGGCTTATCGTGGGTTGCAATACCCACATATATCCCGTTTTCCAGTATTAGCTCAAGATCTTCAAGATAATGGGCATTTATTTCTGCGTATTTCTTAAATGCAATAGCTGCCGGTTCAACATAAATCCCTTTACAAAGCCTGAAATTCAAAGGATTCGCTGTTGAATGAAGGTCCATCATTCTTTCGATATCACTATGTGTACGTCGCAGGTATGATTGTAAAACAAGACCTACAGTGGCAGGAAACTCGGTTTTAAGTCTTCGGAAAAGCTCAATCTCATTATCAGTGCAGGGCGAATCCTCCATGTCGATCCTGATAAAGCTTTTATAAGATGCTGCTTTTTCTACTATCTCTCTGATGTGTCTGTAGCATACCTCCTTGTCTATAAGAAGTCCAAAACTTGTTGGCTTCAGAGAATAATTGCCGTCAATATTATTATTATAGGTTATGTCAATAAGGTTCAGATACTCCAGTTTATTATTTTCGGCCTCTTCCAGACTTTTTATAAACTCACCCAATACATCCAGTGTTACCTTAATGCCTTTGCTGTTTAGATTTTTCGAAACAAGCATTGCATCATTCAGAGTCTCTCCCGATATATAAGGTCTGGAAAATATCCAGATGAATTTCTTTGGAAAAAAAGGCAATATTGAAGCAATCAATTTGTTAAACATATAGATATCATTAATAGGGTAAAATATAATTAATGGTGCCGGGTATTGATGTAAATAATCTTTTATTTTAAAAATGCTAAATAAGACCATCGTCAGATATTTTTTAATGACCTTTGTCATTCATATACAATGAAAAAGAAATTTTTTTAATTTATTTTGAAGATATTTATCAGCTAATGCAACCATTCTATTTAATGTTATGTCATAAAAATGTCCTCAATATATGATGAGCGACAACCAGATAATTGAGGGATGTACAAGGCATGACAGAAGATGCCAGCAGGTACTTTACGATAAGTACTCCAGGTTTTTGCTTGGAGTGTGCCTGAGGTATTCCTCTGACAAGGCTGAAGCAGAAGATATATTACAGGAGAGTTTTCTTAAGATATTTTTTAATATAAGTGATTATTCAGGAACAGGTTCTTTTACAGGTTGGTTAAGAAAGGTCGCCGTTAATACTGCAATTACTCATTATCATAAAAACCTGAAGCACAGGTACCATGTTGATATTGATGAGTATGTTTCAGTAGAGACAGGTATTTCAAGTTTTGAGGAGGATTTTTTCACCTCTGATGAGCTTTACATGGTGCTTAATGAGTTGCCTGCAGGTTATAGAATGGTTTTTAACCTGTATGCTGTTGAAGGTTATAAACACAGGGAGATTGCAGAGATGCTTGGTGTAGATACCAATACTTCAAAATCTCAGTACAGCAGGGCAAAGGCGGTGATCAGGGACAAACTTGAGATACTCAGGAAACTGAGAAAGAACTATTCCGACAATGATTGAATTTTTAAAGGCAAAATAATTTGGACGCTGAAAGAGAAGATATGGAATTGGGTAAATTGTTCAGGGATAAGCTTGAAAATGCTGAAATTGTTCCTGATCCTTCGATCAATGTCCGTTTGATGCGTCGTATCGCCCGGCGCGAATTTATGACATTCAATCCTGCCAGTTTTAATGTATATTACCTTGGGACTTTATTAGTTGCAGGAATTACTGCAGCAATTCTGCTTTTACCGTCAAAAGAGGCTCCTGTTGTATTCCCGGATAAAGTAATAAATGAGGTTACAGTTCCGATCCCCGAGAAGTCTGATATTGAAGCAGGTAAAACTGAATCTTTAAATACCAGGTCTGAACCCGGGATTACAAAGCATGTTTCAGATAAGCCTGAGAAAATACAAGAAAATTCACGGATACCTGTAAATGAACAATCAGAAGCTGAAAGCAGGCCCTCAAGGGTTGACCATAAGACTCTTAGTGCCCCTGTTGTAAAGAATGATATTCTGACAAAAGAGTCTGGTAGCGATAAGCTGGTAAGCAGCTCCAAGGAAGCAGGCAGTCTCTTTGTGTCTTCTGTAGTAGACGGATGTATTCCTTTAAAAGTAAGATTTATCTGTACAGCAATTGATGCAGATACTTATCGCTGGACCTTCGGAGATGGAGGTGTGTCTTATGATAAGGCTCCTCAATGGATATTTGATGTCGATGGTGAATACAAAGTTACGCTTGAGGTTTATTCCGGAGACAAGCTTATTGGGAAATCATATGAATTAATAAAAGTATATCCCAGACCTGTTGCCAACTTTGAGTTATCTCCTGAAAAGGCAGTTATCCCCGATGATGAGATCCGGTTCATTAATTACTCAACAGAAGCTGTAAAATACATGTGGGATTTTGGTGATGGAACCTATTCTGAGCTCTTTGAACCTCAGCATAAATATACCCAATTCGATAATTACGATGTTAAGCTGAAAGTATATAATGGATTTGGATGTGCTGATTCTGTAATTGTTCAGAATGCATTTGCAGGTTCTAAATATTATATTGAGTTTCCGAATGCCTTTATCCCGAATTCCGAAGGACCGACAGGTGGTATCTATTCATCAAAAAGTGATGAGATGGCTCAGATATTTCATCCTTCTTCTTCAGGAGTAAATGAATACCATTTGAAGATATTTAGTAAAATGGGAATCCTTATCTTTGAAAGTAACGACATAAATATAGGCTGGGATGGTTACTTTAAAGGCCAGTTGAGTAATTCAGGAGTATATATCTGGAAAGTCAGGGGCAAGTACCGTAACGGTGAACCATTTACTAAAATGGGCGATGTAACGCTTCTAAGAAACCAGCAATAGAAGAGGTTTTATAGGTGTTCCAGTTTGTTTTCATTCATCAAATAAAAACAGTGTTTCATCCAAGATTTGGCGCCATTTATTGAATTATTGCCCATAAGAGAATCTTTTGAGATAATAAATTACTAAATTGTAGCGCTTTTTGATTTCAATTAGCTATTTTCGTATTAACATACCTTAAGCTCCAGGTTTTGGTAAGAAGGATACTATATTCGTTAATATTCACTTCTGTTTTTTTGGAGTGTTTTAGTCAGGATCCTACCTTTTCTCAATTCTATGCTAACTCCCTTTATCTGTCACCATCATTTGCAGGGGCAACTGAAGAATACCGGTTTGCAGTCAACTATCGAAACCAGTGGCCTGCAGTGCCTGGAGTATTCCATACTTACAGTATCTCTTTTGACAGGGCAATGCCAAGCTTCAATTCCGGAATAGGAGTACTTGCTACCTATGATGTTGCCGGTTCTGGTAATCTTAGTACCACTAATATTGGTCTCTTATATTCCTACGATTTTAATATAAATAAGGAATGGCATATACGACCGGGAGTAAATTTTAAATTCTATTATCTTGGTCTTGATATTGCCAAACTGGTATTTAACAGTCAGATAACCGGTAGCGGCACTACACCCTCCATTACTCCTCCTCCTTTTGACAACGTTGCAGATGTGGATTTTGCTACATCAGCTCTGGTTTACAACGACAGGATATGGGGAGGAATAACTCTTGACCACCTCCTGGTTCCAAAAACATCATTCTATGGTGATGATGCCAATGTGCCAATTAAACTGAACCTTTATGGAGGGATGCAGATTCTTAAACAAACCCGGTTGAGACAAAAACTTCAGGAGGTGCTTTCTGTTGCTTTCAACTTTCAGAAACAGGCTAAATACTATCAGTCTGATGTTGGGCTGTATTATTATAAAGATCCTTTAATCTTTGGTTTATGGTACAGGGGAATACCATTAATGACCTCACAGGCTGGTGACGCAATTATTGGTCTTATTGGTATAAAGACGAGCAGTGTTCATATTGGATACAGTTACGACTTTACTATTTCCAACCTTATTAGCTCAACAGGTGGAGCTCATGAGATTTCGCTTATTTATGAATTCAATAACCTTTCGTTAGGTCAACAGCGCAAAAGGATACGTGCAATACCATGCCCGGAATTCTGAAAATGCGGCTTAACGGCTCAAAGGCTCAAAGGCTCAGAGGTGCAACAAGTCCTACTCCTAAAGTCATATTATCTTCCCCTCTGCTTGTACCCTTGCCCCATTGTGCCTTTGCGCCCCACCGCCTTTGTACTTCAAAATTATAATCCTGAAGTAGCCCTGTTTATTAATTTGCTTATATTTGCGCCTTACAAATGTTTAATAAATTAATATCTGAGATGAAGAAAGTATCTGTTATTCTGTATGTTGTTATTATTTTGGCGATAGCCGGACTTTATCTGCTTCACTTTACTGAGAATAAGAAAAGCAGCCAGTCTGATTCTGAATCAAATGTTCCTTCCGGTGCAATTGCCTATGTGAATATTGATTCAATGATTGTCAGCTTTGATATGTTCATGGACAGGAGGAATGAACTTTTTGAGAAGCAGAAAAGCGCTGAGGCTGAGCTTAATGCAAAAGGGACCAAGTATGAAAGAGGAGCAAGGGATTATCAGGAGAAAGTAAGCAAAGGTCTTGTCACAAGAGCAACAGCCGCACAAATGGAACAGTCACTGCTTCAGCAACAACAGGAACTGGTAAACCTAAGGGACCAGCTTCAGTCGAACCTTCTTGAAGAGGAGCAGGTGATGAACCGCCAGGTTATAGATTATATAACTACTTTTCTTGAAGAGAACAAGTCAGAATATAATTACCAGTACATACTGGGTAAGAGCTTTGGGAGTGTCGTACTTTACAGTGATTCCACACTTGATATAACACAGAAAGTACTGGATGCATTGAATAATAAATATAAGACAGAGAAGAAATAAAGGTATGAGCTTTGCCTCAACCTATATTGAGCAGAGGATTTTATTTCCCCGATTCATAAATGAGGCACCTCACGATAAAACAGGTATTATTACGGTAATACCTTCTTATGGTGAAGATAACATTGTAAGGCTTCTTGAATCACTGGCTTCAGCAGCCAGTCCATCATGTAAGGTTGAAGTGATGGTAGTTGTAAATGCTCCCGGAGATGCTTCATCTGAAGCTCTGGAAAAGAACAGAATAACATTAAAGGATATTGAAAGCTGGAATCTGCAGGAAAATAGCTGCTGGTTCCGGCTTTTTTCATTGGAAATTAAGCCCGGAGCAATACCAGGCTGGGGAGTGGGGCTGGCAAGGAAAACAGGAATGGATGAAGCTGTCAGGAGATATCATATGATTAATAATCCTGATGGAATTATCCTTAGTCTTGATGCTGATTGCCGGGTTGAAACAAGTTATTTTTCAGCTGTTTACGATGAATTCACAAACAGAAAAGTGAGGAAGGCATGTTCTATATATTTTGAGCATGATCTGGAAGGTAATGAATTCCCTGAGGAAATATATAATCATATCACCTTATATGAACTTCATCTCCGATACTATTACCAGGGACTCAAATATTCAGGTTACCCATGGGTATATCATACTGTGGGGTCGGCTATGGCAGTAAAAGCTCATGATTATGTAATGGCAGGAGGAATGAATCGTAAACAGGCAGGAGAGGACTTTTATCTTATTCAGAAGCTAATTACAGGAGGAGGATATTTCAGTCTGAATAAAACAACCGTATACCCTTCCCCGCGCCCATCATTCAGGGTGCCTTTTGGAACAGGAGCTGCTATATCGAGATTAGCTGAGGGAGATGGGGAAAACTGGATGACCTATAGTGTGGAAGCATTTGAGGAGCTGCGCTACTTCTTTTCCAGGGCAGATTTATTTTTTGAATGCCAGGAAAATCAAATTTCCCGATTGTATCATGATATTCCTGAAGGAATCAGATTATTTATTGCTGAAGATATCTGGATTAGCAAGATCACAGAGATTAAAAGAAATACATCAGCTCTGCAATCTTTCCGGAAAAGGTTTTTCAGCTGGTTCAATATGTTCATGATTGTCAGGTACCTGAATACTGTTCATCATGGATTTTATACAAAGGTACCAGTTGATGTTGCTGCCTCAGAGTTATTAACAAAAATAGGCTTTAAAGAGAGCTTCAGCAATGCACGCAATTTGCTTCATATTTATCGCAGAATGGAAAAGGAGAGTTAGTTATTCCTCCTGTTGTTCTTCCTGTCTTCTGATGGTGTCATGATAATATAGAGGTCTTCATCAGGTTTCTTCATTCTGTATTGTTCACGTGCAAATTTCTCAAGATTGTCATTGTCTGTTTTCAGTTCATGAAGCTTCTTCCTGTCCTCTTCTATCCTTTTTGAGAAATACTCCCTCTCATTTCTGAGTTTATAAAGTTCCCTTAGTTCTTTATATCTGGATATGAGATTGTTTGAGTCAAAAAGAGTAAGCCAGATAATAAAAATCAACACAGTCAGAAAGTATTTATTTCTGAAAGCAGTCGGAATCTTGTCTATAATTTTAAACCTGACCATTTAACAGCAAACCTACAATTTATTTTTTTATCCTCCGCTCATCAGGTATAGTACCTGAACATTGTCTCCGTTTCTGATAATAGTTTCACTGTATGAATCTTTAGGAATGAGTATACCATTTATTTTAATGATTCTCATCCTGAAAGTTAATTTTTTCAGATCAAGCAGTTCTGAAACTCTTAAATATTCATTGTCAAATTTTTCCTCGCGATTATTTAATAGTATTTTCATAACCGGATTATTCTTTCACTGACGCTTTTTCATAAGTACTTCTATTACCTTATCAGCCTGCAGGTTTGCCACTATTCCTACTCTGGGAGCCAGGGGAGGTAGTTCATCTGAGACTTCCGTTGACTCATCTCCACATACATAAAGAGTTTCATCAATTTTTCTGCATCTGAGTGATCCGGTATCTCCCCACCCTGCAAGACCCGATCCTGTAATCAGAGGTATTCGCGGCATTTCTTTCTGTACAGTTTCAATGAACATCTCCTTCATTTCTTTCAGGTCTAGTGCCTCAACAATAACATCGCATCCGGCAAAGATTTCCGGTATATTATAAGGTGTTAATTCAATGTTATTTGTAATTATATTTACCTCTTTGTCTATAATAGCGATATTATCCCTTATAGCTTCAACTTTAGGTAATCCTATCTGTATACTGAAATAGTACTGCCTGTTAAGATTACCGGATTCAATGATATCATTGTCACATATTAAAATAGTCCCTACACCTGTTCTTGCAAGTGCCACTGCACAGTTTGAACCCAGTCCCCCGGCTCCCGCTATGCCAACCCTGAAGTTTCTAAGATGTTTCTTTATATCAGGGAATTTCATCCGGTTTGGTTTATGGTTATAAAGATAGTCACAAAAAGAGGTATCGCAAAGTTAGTGACTGAATCTGCAGAATGAAATTGATTTATATCATATATATTTTAATCATAAACTGGTAAATTTGAACCCTGATACAAAGAAAAAGAAATAACCTAATTACCAGCAATATGGAAATAAATTCAATCAGGGAACAACATAAGCTAGTTGCAAGATGGGAATATAAATGGACACCACTGGACAAAGGTTATACTGATAAGATTCTCTATATAAATGTTGGCACTCCTGAAATCAGGGAGAAAGATGTCCCACCTGTGATGAAGGAAAAATTCATTGGAGGCAAGGGGTATGGTCTGCGTCTTCTATGGGATGCAACTACTCCATCAACGAAATGGGATGATCCTGAAAATGAAATTGTTATATCCTCCGGGCCTATAGGTGGAATAACTCAATATTCAGGAACGGGAAAATCACTTGTGGTAAGCATTTCACCTCAGACAGGTTCAGTCATGGACAGTAATGTAGGAGGATTTTTCGGACCTTTCCTCAAATTTTCCGGATTTGATGCCATAGAGCTGCAGGGTAAAGCAAAAACTGATGTTATAATATATATCGACGGTATTAATCATAGGGTTGAAATTTTTGAAGCAGCAGATGAAATAGCTGACAGCCATATACTTGCAGACAGGCTTACAGATATGTTTGCTGAGGATGATAAAGACAGAAAAAACATTGGGGTTGTATCATCAGGGAAAGCAGCGGAGAAATCACTTATAGGGATGCTTAACTTCAGCTTCTATGATCCCAAGAGGAAGAAGGTACGTCTTAAGCAGGCAGGCCGTGGAGGAATAGGAACCGTATTCCGCAATAAAAGAATAATAGCGATGGTTTGTAAGATACCCGGAGTAAAAGGTAATCTGAATAATGTGGTGAACCTGGATGCCATAATGGAGAGGGGCAGGAGGTTTAACCGTGAAATGAAGGAACTTGATGATAGTCAGTGTCAGATGAAGCAGGTTGGAACAGCTCATCTTATGGAGATAATGAATGACCATGACCTTTTACCAACAATGAATTACCAGTATGGCAGCCATAAGGATGCTTATAAGATCGATTCTTCAGTCTGGAAAAGAAACTTTACCCAGAATATACCTGACGGTTGCTGGATCGGTTGCAACATGTCATGCAGTAAAGGTGTTGATGATTTTACAGTTAGTACCGGACCATATAAAGGTCAGGTTGCCATTGTTGACGGGCCTGAATACGAAAGTGCTGCCGGACTTGGATCAAATTGCGGAATATTTGACCCTGCATATATTATAGAGGCGAATTTTTATTGCGATACCTACGGGATCTGTACTATAACCTGGGGTACGCTCTGTGCATTTATTATGGAATGTTTTCAGAGGGGGATACTTACAAAGGAAAGAACAGGTGGATTCGAAATGCATTTCGGCGATGGCGACAAAGCACTTGAACTCCTGCATATGCTGGCCAGAGGCGAAGGATTCGGAGTTATAGCAGGTGCGGGAACGAGGAAAATGAAGGAATTATTTATAAAAAATGGCTGGGGTGATCCTGATCTCTTATTTGATATTGCTATGGAGAACAAAGGACTGGAATATTCTCAGTATATGTCGAAGGAGTCGCTGGCACAGCAGGGCGGTTATGCGATGACAAATAAAGGCCCTCAGCATGACGAAGCCTGGCTTATTTTTATGGATATGGTCAACAACCAGATACCAACATTTGAGAACAAGGCAGAAGCACTTCATTATTTCCCAATGTTCCGGACCTGGTTCGGACTGGTTGGTTTATGTAAGTTGCCGTGGAATGATGTGGAGCCTGAAAATAATGCCCAGACTGATGAACCAGCCAAAGTTCCTGAGCATGTCGATAATTATGTGACGATTTACAAAGCTGTCACTGGCAGGGAGTTTGACAAGCACAGGATGGTTGAGGATTCAGAGAGGGTTTATAACTTCCAGAGGATTTTTAACCTTAGAAGAGGATTTGGCACACGCATACATGACAGACAGCCTTACAGAGCAGCCGGTCCGGTAACAGTTGAGGAGTATGAATCAAGAGTTGAGAGGTACGATAAGCAGCTTAAGGAGCTTTTAGATTATGATCCTGAAGGAAAAACTACAACAGAGAAAATGGCAGTCCTCCGCAAATATCGCGAATCGCAGTATGAATCTCTGCTTGACGCAGTATATAAACGCAGGGGGTGGAATAAAAATGGTGTCCCGAAAATCGATTTCCTAAAAAGAATAGGTATGGATTTTCCGGAGGTGATCGATGTTGTAAAAGATTATCAGTAGAGACCTGTCACTAAATATCCGGTTTAGTAATCAGAAAAATTATGAATATATATATTGCATTCCTTCGTGGAGTAAACATGACAGGTCATAACTCTATGAAGATGACCGAGCTATCTTCACTTTTTAAAGGATTAGGAATCAGCGAAAACAAAACCTACATCCAGAGTGGAAATGTCATCTTTAAAGCTGATAGTCAGGTGTCAGAAAAGGAATTAGCTCAGCTGATTGAAGATGAAATTTACCGGAAATACAAGTATAATATACCTGCAATGATAAGGAATATAGCGGAGCTAAAAGGCTTGTTCAAAATTAATCCCTACCTTTCCGAACCTGATTTTGAACCATCAAAAATGGCAGTTATTTTTCTTCATGATGAACTTTCTGATTCACAAAAGGATAAGATGATAAATGTCAATTATCCTCCTGATAAATATCAACTTTCAGGCAGAGAGATATTTATCTACTGTCCGAATGGTTTTGGCAGGACAAAACTATACACCAATTTTTTTGAGGGTAGGATGGGTGTGACAGGCACGGCACGTAACTGGAGAACTGTTTCTGCTATTCTTGCTCTTGCAGAAGATTTCTGATTATGAGAAAGATTGTATTTATTCTGGTATTGTTAGTGTCGCTTGTTCCGGGTTGCGGGAATTCAGGAAACAGTGCAAAAAGTGATATTATCATCTTCCATGCTGGAAGTCTTTCAGTGCCATTCAGGGAGTTAAAGGAGATATATGAGAAACGGAACCTGGGAGTCCGTATACTTCTTGAACCTGCTGGAAGTCTCGTATGTGCCCGTATGATAACAGAGCTTAAGAAACCATGCGATATAATGGCTTCTGCTGATTATTTTGTTATAAATGAGCTGCTTATACCTGATTATGCTGACTGGAGCATAAGGTTTGCCACCAATGAGATAGTAATTGCATTCAGCGATAAGGCCAAATATGCCGATGAGATTAGCTCGTCTAACTGGATAGATATTCTGCTTCGGAATGATGTAATATATGGACGTTCCGACCCCGATTCCGATCCCTGTGGTTACAGGTCAGTCCTGACTATGAAGCTTTATGAGAAATATTATAATATACCAGGTCTTTCAGATAAACTGACCGGCAAAAACCGAGATTATATAAGACCCAAAGAAGTCGATCTTGTTGCTTTGATTGAATCGAATGCAATTGACTATATGTTTCAATATAAATCAGTTGCGATTCAGCATGATCTGAATTACATTGAGCTTCCTGATGAAGTCAACCTGTCGGATCCGCATCTTGAAGAACTTTATAACAGTGTATCACTTGAGATACGCGGTAATAAGCCTGATAATAAGATAATTGTTAAGGGTGGATACATTAATTACAGTATGACAATTCCTTTTGTTTCACCCAACAAAGAAGCATCTATAGATTTTATGTCATTTATTCTGAGTGAAGAGGGGACTGAGATTTTCAGGAAGAATGGACAGAATCCTATAATTCCCTTCTCAACAGAACAGAGAAGCCTGATTCCTCAAAAACTTCTCTCCGCCTTACCTGAATTAAAAGTGAATTGAATGAATATGAACAGGTACGGGCCCTTCAACTGGTTTTTACTTATCCTCTCCTCTCTGGTATTGCTGTTCCTTGTGGCTCCGCTAATAGGGATGTTCATTGATACCAGTACAGAGGAATTCTTCGCAACAGCCAGAGATGTTGAAGTTCGCGACAGTATCTGGCTCACTGTTTGGGTGGCATTTCTTTCAACCCTCTTTTTCTCTGTGGCAGCTGTCCCTTTTGCATGGCTGCTTGCCCGCAAGTCATTCCCGCTAAAAAGTGTGGTTCAGGGTATAATTGACCTTCCGGTAGTATTGCCACATACGGCGGCAGGACTTGCTCTTCTGGGTTTTATTTCCAGGGACGGGTTGCTGGGTAAGATAGCTTCCGCTGCGGGCCTGAATCTTGTCAATAACCCTTCTGGCATTGCTCTGGCTATGGCTTTTGTGAGTCTTCCATTTCTTATTAACTCTGCCCGCGACGGTTTTGCAGCGGTTCCGGAGCGTCTGGAAAAAGCAGCGCTTAACCTTGGTGCCAGCAGGGCAAGGGTATTTTTCACAATTTCACTTCCACTTGCATGGAGAAGCATTATAACAGGATTTGTTATGATGTTCGCAAGGGGTATGAGTGAATTTGGTGCGGTTGTTATTATAGCATATCATCCTATGATAGCTCCGGTGCTTATATATGATCGGTTCAGTTCCTTTGGATTGTCCTATGCAAGACCGGCTGCTGTTTTGTTTATAATTGTGGCGCTTGGAGTATTCACGCTGCTGAGAATATTATCTGAACGAAAACCGGATTCTGTTGTTAAAGAAGAACATGCTGAAGCTTAGCCATATATCAAAGAAACTGGGGACATTCAGCCTTTCTGATATCAATATTGAGATAGAGGCAGGAACGTACTACGTGCTCCTTGGCAGGTCAGGATCGGGTAAAACGCAGCTGCTGGAGCTTATTGCCGGCCTTAATAAGCCTGACTCGGGTGAGATATGGATTGATGAAGAAAATATTACTTATTCAAGGATTCAGGAAAGAAAGGTCGGACTGGTTTTCCAGGATTATGCCATCTTCCCTAATATGTCAGTTTTCAGAAATATAGCCTATTCACTTACTTCCGGCAGGTATGATAAATATATTGTAAAGGAACAAGTAATAAGGATTGCCTCCGAGCTTAATATATCCCATCTGCTTACGAGAAGCACACACCATCTCTCGGGAGGAGAAATGCAGCGGGTGGCGCTTGCAAGAACACTTATCACATCTCCGAAGCTTCTTCTTCTTGATGAACCTATGGCATCCATTGATGCAAGCCTTAAGGATGATATAAAAAGGCTTTTCCGGAGACTCAACAGGCAGGGATTGACAATTATACATGTTACGCACGACTACCGGGAAGCTGTCAGCCTGGCTTCAAGAGTAGGTGTGATACATAACGGGAAAATTATACAGGAAGGAACTCCTGATGAAGTATTCAGAAAACCGGTAAACAGGTTTGTTGCCCGTTATGCAGGTGTGCGAAATTTCTTCAGGGTCAGATTTACAAATAAAAATGGTGAGTGGAAAGCCATAAGTCATAACAATCTTGTTTTTAGTTTGGCTGGTGACTCATATCCTGCTGATGGTTTGTTGATACTGAGAAGCGATGATATCAAAGTGTTAACGGAGTCTCCCGGCAATGGCTTCGTTAATTCTTATAAAGGTATAATAACTGAAATTCTTCCATCGGAGTACGGAGTTGAAATTACAGTTGATGCAGGTGAGACTTTCTACATAGATTTATCTGCTGAGACATATAAAAATCATTCTTTGAAAGAGTTGTCAGAAGTTTGGATTAATTTCGCACCTGAAGCAGGCATTGCTCTGCAGGGGGGAAGTTGAAGGCAAAAGGCAACAAGACAACAAGACAGTCATCTATGATTTCTTTTGAAAAAGCATATGATATAGTAATGAAATCTGCATTCAGCATGGGTTCTGAAGAGGTATCATTTACAGATTCATACGGCAGGGTGCTTATTCAGGATGTGGCGAGCGACATGGATATGCCTCCTTTTAATAAATCGTCAGTGGATGGCTTTGCATGCAGAAAATCAGATCTGAACATGGAAATCACAATAGTTGAGACTATTGCTGCAGGCCAGAACCCCTTGAAGAAAATATCTCACGGTGAATGTTCACGGATCATGACAGGTGCTCCTGTTCCTTCAGGTGCTGATTGTGTGGTGATGGTTGAGGATACTGAAATTCTGCCAACGGGGAAGATGAAATTCAATGGAACGTATTCAAAATCAAATATTTCATTAAGAGGAGAGGATGTCAGAAAAGACGAAATTGTACTTAGATCGGGTGTTTGTGTCAGACCTCAGGATATTGCAATAATGGCCTCTGTAGGTTGTATTTCGGTCCAGGTAAGTAAATTGCCTGTAGTTGGAATAGTCAGTTCCGGTGATGAACTGGTTGAGCCCGATAAAAAACCCGGGTCTTCACAAATAAGGAATTCTAATGCTTATCAGCTTATGGCGCAGGCGCAGATGACTGGTTGTCCAACAAAGTATTATGGAATTGCCGGAGATGATGAGCAGACAACATTCGGTATTGTGTCCAGGGCGGTAGCAGAATGCGATTTACTTCTCTTAACAGGCGGGGTGTCAATGGGCGATTTTGACTTCGTTCCTTCAGTCCTTGAACGGGCTGGAATTAAAATACTCTTTTCAAGGGTCAGAGTACAACCGGGTAAACCAACCACTTTCGGAGTTCATCCTGAATGCCTTGTCTTTGGATTGCCTGGCAACCCGGTTTCATCGTTCATCCAGTTTGAATTGCTGGTTAAACCATTGATTTATAAAATGATGGGGTATGAATGGAAACCCTTTACATGTGAACTCTCAATGAAGGAAAACTATAAAAGGAGATCAGGAGACAGGCTGGGATTTATTCCAGTTTATATAACTTCTGAACGGGAGGTGCTGCCTGTTGATTATCATGGTTCGGCACACATTACATCCTTTTCGGGTGCCCATGGAATAATAGCAATACCTGCCGGAAAGACTCACATAGAAAAAGGAGAGATTGTAAGTGTTAGACAGATTTGACAGAAATATAAATTACCTGAGGATATCGGTAACTGACCGGTGCAACCTTCGTTGTACCTATTGTATGCCTGAGGATGGTATCAGACTCTTAAAACATTCTGATATACTTACATATGATGAGATAGCAGCATTTTGCAGGGTTGCTATAAGTTATGGTATTACTAAGGTCAGGATCACAGGCGGTGAACCTCTGGTTCGTAAAGGAATTACTGCACTTGTCAGAATGCTGTCTGACCTGAAAGGGATTTCAGATCTTTCAATGACAACAAACGGAATACGTCTCAGAGAGTTTGCAAATGAACTTCGGAATGCAGGTCTTCACAGGGTAAATGTTAGTCTTGATACAATTGACCCGGTTAAGTTTACTGAGATAACCAGGGGAGGAAATATCAATGATGTTTTGGATGGTATTAAGGCTGCCCTCGATGCTGGTCTCTCGCCCGTAAAAATCAATTGCGTGGTTAAGAAATCAAAAGAAGAGGATGATGCAAGACGCGTTACAGAGTTTTGCAGACAGAACAATCTGGAAATAAGATATATCAGGCAGATGGACCTGGTCAGGGGACATTTTTCAACTGTTGAGGGAGGTACCGGAGGAGACTGCGGACTGTGTAACAGGCTCAGATTGACTGCAAGCGGAATGCTGAAGCCTTGTCTTTTTAACGATATTGAATTCGATGTAAGGAAGCTTGGGTTCGAAAAGGCATTCCTTAGCGCAATTGAACTCAAGCCTTCCTGCGGTTCAGTAAACAATAATGGAGCATTTTACAATATAGGAGGGTAACCAATGAAGAAACTGACACATACTGATACTGAAGGTAAAGCAGTTATGGTTGACATCGGCACAAAAGATGTTCAGCAGAGAGTAGCGCGCGCATACGGGCATATTGTACTGGCTGAAGAGACACTGCGGCTTGTAAGCGAGAATTCGCTGAAGAAGGGTGATGTTCTTACTGTTGCACAGCTCGCCGCTATTTCATCAGCAAAAAAGACTTCTGACCTGATACCTTTATGTCATAACATCGTCCTGGAAAATATAAAGGTGGATTTATCCACAGATGAAAAAGGAGTAAGAGCTGAAAGCGAAGTCAGGTGTACCGGGAAGACCGGTGTTGAAATGGAGGCATTGACTGCAGTAAGCATTGCACTGTTAACAGTATACGACATGTGCAAGGCTGTGGATGAAAATATGATAATTGATGAGATAAGGCTTACTGAAAAGATCAAGCTATGAATTTTCCTGAAATAATAGAGGTGCTTGTAATAACTCTGAGTGACAGAGCATTTAAAGGGGAGTATGAAGATCTCAGCGGTCCCCGGATCAGGGATCTTGTCACAGATCATTTTAAGTCTGAAAACCAGCCTTCCAGAGTAAAGCTCGAGCTTATTCCTGATGATTCTGCAGTGCTGAGGGAAAAACTGGAGGAAGCCTCGAAACAGTATAATATTATTATTACAACAGGAGGAACAGGTATTGGTCCCCGGGATATTACCGTTGAAACTGTTAAACCACTCCTGGATAAGGAGATACCGGGAATTATGGAGTTCATCAGAATAAAATATGGAAGTGCTAAGCCCAATGCACTCCTTAGCAGGGGAGTTTCAGGTATTATAGGAAGATCATTAGTTTATACCCTTCCGGGCTCTCTTAAGGCTGTAGAGGAGTACATGGCTGAAATTCTTAAAACCGTTGTGCATCTGATTTATATGCAATACGGAATTGACACACATCTTAAGCCCTAATTTGAAGGCTTGTTAATACTGTTGGCAAGCCCCATTCCAATAAGCCTGTCATGCCTGTCCTGGGGATTCCGATAATAGATTAGTACTATATAATCATTTTCCGTCTCGTAGTGACTGCCTTCAAAAACGGTAGGAGTACCATCTGTAGATCCTTCTTTAAGAAAGGCAAATTCGTAATTATAGTAACCCTGTTTCAGAAGCATGGTACATTCATATTGCCCAACAACCGGATTGTAAGTCATAATGTTAGTATCATCATATTCCCAGTTATTAAGTGCTCCTGATATAAAAAGGTTGCCTCCTGCAATTTTTTGCTTTGATGGCAGCGTAAAATAGACACTTACATAATCAGCATCAGTATCATAGTCCCTGCCTTCCTGTATGGCAATAAAATATTTCCCGTTAAAATCCTTGTTATAGAAATATGGCTTGAACTCCCTGTTTTCTGAGGGGAACAGGAAAACATTATATCCTGGTGATGCATAATCTATGCTTTTTACGTATTCTGTCTGGTATCGGAGACTCTTTATATCGAAATACCTGAATTCATTTCCTCCATAGAATATATTCTTGTCAGATAATGAATTGTATTTCAGTTCATTATTGCTGTAGAATTCGGGTTTGAGATTCCTTTTGGCATTATCCCATCTCCCGTTTTGTAATATGAATGCATAGAAATTTCTGTAAGGGTCGATAATATTTCTCCCGATCTGGTTAACTATGAAATCAACCTGCTGGCTGCTGTTATTATTGGCAGTCATCATTGGCCTGTGGGTTGTAATGTTTATTCTGACGGCATCCTCGCTGATCATAAACCTCTTCATAAGTACCGGTTCTTCAGGATTATCAGCAGGATATACAAGAATGACATAATTGCCTGATCTGGTCAATGAGACCCTGTCATTTGGAAAGCTAACCTTATAATGGTAATATGAAGTTGTTGTATTGAATGACGGTTTATAGTTATCGAAAGGATTTTCTGTAAATCCATTCATATAATCACTTTCAAATATGTCACTCTTTTTCCAGTTTTTATCACAATGTATAAATGTGTAGTAATAATTTTCTGAGTGATCATCAAGAAGATCGAAATGGAGCACCAGTTTTTCTTGGCTGTTTAATCTGAGAATCGGATAAGAGAGATTCCATTCTTCCCTGTAAAGCTGTACTGTCTTGATCTTGTTACTGTAAATCTGATCTGAGTAGATCATCTGGCCATTGAGTGTTGTTCGTCCGGTTAGAATCATGAAGAATGAGAACAGCATGATCAGCTTTATAATTTTAAAGTATCTTATCAGATATTTATTTGTTTGTTTTGTTCGGTTCATGATTGTGACGGATAGTTGAACAGATCAAGTATAATGCCAATGTAGTATATTTAACAGAATCCAATAAAATAAATTGCATATTATATTAATCATATTATGCAAAATATCCTCAGATAAATTTAATTTTGCACCTTCATTGTTAATTTTATAACAGAGTAACAGTTGATTACACTTCAAAATATAATAACATAAAATGTCAATATCTGTAAAACTGAAGAAGGGGCTTGACATCAGATTGAAAGGTCAGGCTGAGAAGATCCTGAATCCGGAATTACACACCTTACGCTATGCGGTCAAACCTATTGATTTTCCTGGTCTTACACCTAAACTCATTGGAAGGGTTGGTGACAAGGTATTAGCAGGGTCGCCGCTTTTTCATGATAAGCTAAGACCTGAGGTTGTTTTTACATCTCCTGTAAGTGGCATTGTTACTGCTGTAACAAGGGGAGACCGCAGGAAGCTTCTTGAGGTTGTGATTGAGAAGTCGGGTGATGAGTTTATAGATTTCGGGATAGCTGATCCAACCGCAATCAAAGCTGATGAGATTAAAGAGAAGTTGCTGAAATCAGGACTATGGCCTGTTGTACGACAGAGACCTTATCATATAGTTGCCCGTCATACTGATACTCCAAAAGCGATTTTTGTTTCAGCTTTTGATACTGCTCCTCTTGCACCGGATTATAATTTTATTTTCGATAATTCTTCCGATTCATTCTTTAAAACCGGACTTAAAACTCTTAAGAGGCTCACTGAAGGCAGTCTTTATCTTGCTGTTGATGGAAGAAAGGAAGCTTCTGAAGTTCTTGCCAATGCACCAGCTAAGATCACGAGGTTTAGTGGTCCGCACCCTGCAGGTAATGTTGGAGTTCAGATTCACCATATCGATCCTGTAAATAAAGGTGAGGTGGTATGGTATGTTAATCCACAGGATGTAATTGCAATCGGGAGGTTGTTTGAGGAAGGGAGATACCTGCATGAAAGGATAATAGCAATGACTGGTTCGGAGGTTATTAAGCCCCAGTATTACAGGATAAGGTCTGGATCAGCAATACATCCTCTGACAAAGGATAATGTCAGACCTGGCAATTTAAGGTATATAAGTGGTAATGTTCTTACTGGTTCGAAGATTGAGGCGGACGGTTTTCTGGGATATTATGATTCCCAGATAACTGTCATTCCCGAAGGAGATTACTTTGAATTCTTTGGATGGATGATGCCTGGACTTGATAAATTCAGCTTCTATAAAACATTTGCATCAAAACTTTTCCCTAAAAAGGAATATAGCCTCGATACAAATTTTCATGGCGGAGAGAGGGCATTTGTTCTGACCGGGCAGTATGAAAAGGTTGTACCGATGGATATTTATCCTATGCAACTTCTTAAGGCAATTCTGGCGGAAGATATAGATATGATGGAAAACCTTGGTATTTATGAGATTGCAGAAGAAGATTTTGCCCTTTGTGAATATATCTGTTCTTCTAAAATTGAGATTCAGACAATAGTACGCAAAGGACTTGACCTGATGGTCAGGGAGATGAATTAGTAGTCGGTTCCCGATAGCTATCGGGACGGTAATAAGTAATAAGTGATAATATAATGAATTCTTTAAGGAAGAAGATCGACAAGATCAAACCCCACTTTATGGAAGGGGGTAAGTTCTCCAGGTTACGATCAGTGTTTGAGGGATTTGAATCTTTCCTCTTTGTCCCTGATAAGGTGACTTTCAAAGGTTCGCATATACGCGACAGTATTGATCTGAAAAGAACCATGATTGTGGTTATCATTGCACTGGTACCGGCATTTCTGTTCGGAGCATATAATACAGGTTTTCAGCATTTTCGTTCCATAGGTATTGAGTCGGGCCTGTTTCAGAATTTCTGGTTTGGATTCCTGAAAATACTTCCTCTTGTTATTGTAAGTTATGGAGTTGGACTTGGCATTGAGTTTATTGCAGCCCAGATAAGGGGTCATGAAATAAATGAAGGATTTCTTGTCTCAGGATTGCTGATACCGATGATAATGCCAATTGATGTCCCTTTATGGATGCTTGCACTGGCAACAGCTTTTGCAGTCATACTCGGTAAAGAGATTTTCGGCGGTACAGGGATGAATATTTTCAACCCTGCGTTGCTGGCAAGGGCATTTCTTTTCTTCAGTTATCCTGCCTGGATGAGTGGCGACAAGGTATGGATAGAGGGACTGGTAACAGGAGGAAACGTAATTGACGGATTTTCAGGGGCTACGCCCCTTGGACTTCTTACACAGGGAGAGATATCCCGGATTCCTTCTTTCCTGGAAATGTTCATTGGTAACATCCCAGGGTCGTTTGGCGAAACATCAACTTTAGCTATCCTTATCGGAGCACTGATATTGATCGCGACCGGTATTGGCAGCTGGAAAATTATCGTTAGTACTTTTTTCGGCGGACTTATAATGGGACTTCTCCTTAATGCATTTGCAGTTAACGAATATATGGCCATTCCTGCATATTATCATTTTGCGATGGGAGGTTTTGCATTTGGAGCAGTATTCATGGCAACCGATCCGGTATCTGGTTCACAGACCGAAACAGGAAAATGGATATATGGGTTTCTTATCGGTGTTCTCTCAATTCTGATCAGGGTTTTAAATCCGGCATACCCTGAGGGTGTTATGCTGGCAATCCTGCTTATGAATGTATTTGCACCGCTGATTGACTATTATGTAGTACAATCAAGTATTAAAAGGAGATTGAAAAGAGCCAAAATCGCTATAAAGAATCAGGTAAAATGAAACAGTTCAGTAACAGGTATATTTTCATATTTTCATCAGTAATGGTAATTGCGGTAGCAACGTTACTTGCAATGGCTGCCACATTGTTGCAACCGCGACAGCTGAAAAATCTGGAAATTGATAAGAAGAAAAGCATGCTCGAATCGATAGGTATTTCATCAGTGCCGGTAACAACAGAAAGTCTGTATGATAAATACATAAATGAGAGCTATGTTCTTAATTCAAAAGGAGAGAAGGTTGATGGGACAGATGCTTTTAAGGTTGTGCTGAAGGATGAACAGAAGAAACCACTTGAAGATCAGCTTCTTCCGGTATTTGTTGCCATTCCGGATGATGGAGAACGGATTATTATAATTCCTGTTGAGGGTAAGGGGCTATGGGGACCTATCTGGGGTTATATATCAATTAAGTCTGACATGAGCACTATCTATGGGGCAACATTTGACCATAAAGGAGAAACCCCTGGTCTGGGGGCAGAGATAAATACTACTTCTTTCGAGAGTATGTTCCCGGGAAAAAGGCTTTTTGAAGGAGGGAAGTTTGTTTCTATCGGAGTAATAAAAGGAGGAGTCAATGATGATGATCCACATGACGTCGATGCTATATCTGGAGGTACAATAACAAGTAAAGGTCTTGAAAAGATGCTCAGAGACTGCCTCTCCAAGTATGATGATTACTTTTTAAAAAACAGAAACTGATAATATATGAGCAATATTGAAAAAGAGCCGCTTTTCTCGGCAAAAAGTTTAAAACTGCTTACCGGTCCGATTGGAGCAAATAACCCCATAACGGTCCAGGTACTTGGAATATGCTCAGCGCTTGCTGTTACGGTCAAGCTGAAACCAGCTCTTGTTATGGCGCTGTCTGTAACAATTGTATTGGCCATATCCAATGTGGTAATTGCAGCACTTCGTAAAAACATACCGGACAGGATTAGGATTATAGTTCAGCTGGTTGTTATAGCAACACTTGTTATCCTTGTTGATCAAACCCTGAAGGCCTTTGCTTTTGACGTGAGCAGGCAGCTTTCCGTGTTTGTCGGGCTCATTATTACGAACTGCATAATAATGGGACGCCTGGAGGCATTCGCTATGGCTAATAAACCCTGGCCTTCTTTCATTGATGGTTTAGGAAATGGTGCAGGATACGGACTTATTCTTGTGATAGTAGCTTTCTTTAGAGAATTTCTGGGATCAGGGACAATTTTTGGGTACCCGGTAATTCAGAAACTCGGATTATATTCAACAGGTTACGAGAATAACGGCATGATGATACTTCCGCCGATGGCGCTTATTCTTGTCGGACTTATAATATGGTATCACAGAAGCAAGGATACAAGTCTAATTGAGAAAAAATAGAAGACAGCTATGGAAAATCTACTCAACCTATTTATCAAGTCGATTTTTGTTGACAACATGGTCTTTGCATTTTTCCTTGGTATGTGTTCATACCTGGCAGTGTCAAAGACTGTAAAAACTTCACTGGGCCTTGGATTAGCTGTTATCTTTGTTTTGATCATCACAGTTCCTGTGAATTTCCTTCTCGACCATTATCTTCTTAAAAAAGGCGCTCTGGCATGGCTCGGCGAAGGATTTTCAGATGTTGACCTGAGCTTTCTCTCATTTATGATATTCATTGCAGTTATTGCTGCAATAGTCCAGCTTGTGGAAATGATAATTGAAAAATACAGCCCAACCCTTTATAACTCACTCGGGATATTTCTTCCTCTTATAGCAGTGAATTGTGCAATTCTGGGAGCCTCATTGTTTATGCAGGAGCGTGAATACAGTACGCTTGCCGAGGTAACTGTATTTGCTGCAGGATCAGGTGTCGGATGGCTTCTGGCAATTGTTGGTATAGCAGCTATCAGGGAAAAGCTGAAATACAGTAATGTTCCCGATCCTCTCAAAGGACTGGGTATTACATTCATTCTTACAGGATTGATGGCAATAGCATTTATGGGCTTTATGGGTATTACACTTTAATTAGAAATCTGAGATATCATGATATTAGCTATTACAACCGGCGGCACAATCTTATACAGTATTATTGTATTCCTGCTTGTAATCCTGGCACTTGTTGCTGTTCTGCTGTATGCAAAGGCAAAACTTACTCCGCAGGGCGAAGTAAAGCTTAACATAAACGACAGGGAATTAGCTGTTTCTCCTGGCTCTAATCTGCTCAGTACTCTGTCATCAAATGAGATATTTCTTCCATCAGCATGCGGTGGAGGAGGAACATGCGGTATGTGTAAATGCCAGATCACTGAGGGCGGAGGCTCTATTCTTCCTACTGAAACAGGATTTTTTACAAGAAAGGAGCAGCAGGATCACTGGCGCCTGGGATGCCAGGTCAAGATAAGGGAAAACCTTAACATTAAGGTCCCTGAGTCAGTGATGGGAATTAAAAAATGGGAGTGTGAGGTTGTCTCTAACAGGAATGTGGCGACTTTTATCAAGGAATTTGTTGTTAAGTTACCTGAGGGTGAATCACTTGACTTTACTCCCGGTGGATATATCCAGATTGATGTGCCGAAATATGAAACCACCTTCCGCGATTTTGTTATCGAAGATCATTTCAAAGACGATTGGGATGAATATAAGATGTGGGATCTTAAGATCAGGAACAGGGAGGAGTCATTCAGAGCCTATTCAATGGCAAATTATCCTGCTGAGAAAGGATTGATCAAGCTGAATATAAGGATTGCAACACCACCCTGGGACAATGCTAAAAAACAGTTCATGAATGTGCCTCCGGGTTTATGCTCTTCATATATCTTCTCGCGTAAATCTGGCGACAAAGTGATGATTTCTGGTCCTTATGGAGAGTTTCATATAAAAGATACGCAGAATGAAATGATTTATATTGGCGGAGGAGCCGGCATGGCACCTTTGAGATCACATATCTTCCATCTTTTCCATACCCTTAAGACAACCAGAAAAGTATCCTACTGGTATGGTGCACGTTCTATCAGAGAAGTATTTTATGAGGATGAATTCAGGGCAATAGAAAAGCAGTTCCCTAATTTTACTTTTAATCTTGCGCTCTCAGAACCACTTCCTGAGGATAACTGGACAGGTTACACTGGTTTTATTCACAGGGTTCTTCTCGATAATTATCTGTGTGGGCATGAAGAACCGGAGGAGATTGAATATTATTTCTGTGGACCTCCTCAGATGAATGCTGCAGTTGTCAAAACTCTCGATTCCCTTGGCGTTCCGAAAGAGAATATTGCTTTTGATGATTTTGGTATCTGATTGACAATTTGTTGTAATATGGAATCCCCTCCTGGGAGGGGCAGGCCGAGCGAAGTCGAGGCCAGGGGTGGGTTAAAAATTAAGATAATAGTATAATGAGATCCTTTTTATCATTCTTTTTAGTAGTAATCCTATTTTCCATAATTTCCTGTAAAAAGGCTGAATTTGAGGGCTTTAACGGGTTTGCACAAGGAACAACATATAGTATTGTTTACGAAAGCAACAAAAGATTTACCCCTGACTCCCTTCAGAAAATTGTTGAGAAGATCCTTCATGATTTCGATATGTCTCTTTCACTTTACATTGATCAGTCGATATTATCAAAAGTAAACAGGAATGAAGATGTAAAAGTGGATACCTTTTTTATTGAGGTTTTCAAAAAGTCAGTCTTAATATCTGAAATGACTGGTGGAGCGTTTGATTTAACTGTGGGTCCGCTTGTCCGTGCATGGGGTTTTGGTCCGGATGACCACAAGAATTTTTCAGAGCAGAAGAGGGACAGTCTTATGGCTCTTGTTGGGATGAATAAGGTATCTCTCAGCAACGGGAGATTAGTTAAAACAGATCCGAAAATAAGCCTTGATTTCAATGCAATTGCCCAGGGATATTCCGTGGATGTTGTATCAGAATATTTCGACGGATTAGGGATTAAGAACTATCTTATTGAGATTGGTGGTGAGGTGAGGGCCAGAGGTACAAAGAATGGCAATCTATGGAGAATTGGAATAGACAGGCCTGAAGATAATAATATTATACCAGGGCAGGATCTGCAGGCAATAATAAGGATCACCGACAAATCACTTGCAACTTCGGGAAACTACAGGAAATTCTATGTTGAGGATGGGATAAAATATTCACATACAATCGATCCCAAAACCGGTTATCCGGCGAAGAACAGGCTGCTGAGTGCAACAATCCTGGCAGATGATTGTGGCACTGCTGATGGTATAGCCACTGCATGCATGGTAATGGGACATGAAAAAGCAATAAGCTTCATAAAAAGCCACCCGGAGCTTAGCGCCTATTTTGTTATCTCAGACGTCGATGGAAATTTTGAAACCTGGATTTCAGAAAACCTGAAAGAGTTCATTGTTGAAGAAGAATAAGACTATTATCTCGCAGAGTAGCAGAGCTGAAAATCTTAGTGTCATAGTGCCTTTGGGAGAAAATTAATAAATGTTGTCTCTATTCTGACAATCTGTTCTGAGTACATGAACAGCCTGGAAAACCATCCGTTGAATGGCAGCCAACATCATTCCGCTGAGCACAGGTAATTCCCCTTTTTCTCATTTCTTTATTATGGCTTATATGAGTGTCGGGAAACCTTCCACCTGACAGGACAAGTATCCTGATGCCTAATCCTATGGCTGCTATAGCTATTAATACAAGGCTTAGTATAAGTAGTTTCAAAAACATTTCTTTCTGCGCCGCTTAATATTTATTAACTTTACGGTAATGACCGGCTATGCAATAAAGCTGACTCGGGTGCAAAGATAGTGATCATTTCTTACTGTTGAATAAACAAGAGCTGCCAATATTTGTTTAATTATCAGGAGGAATTAAATTCTCTTATAATAGATGAAATGAAAAAAGCAGATAATCAGTCAGATACTAAATTTAACAGGGAGGAGATTCTTGCCGACTTCCGGCTTGCTAACCTTAGCAGGACTTTAAGTATTATCGGACGTCGTGAAGTCTTATCGGGAAGAGCAAAGTTTGGTATTTTCGGTGATGGAAAGGAGATAATACAGTTCGCCATGGCAAAGCAATTCAGGAATGGTGACTGGCGGTCAGGATATTACAGGGACCAGACTTGGATGATGGCAATGGGTCTTTATGATTCGCTTCAGTTCTTCCACCAGCTATATGGAAATACCGACAGAGAAATTAATCCTGGAAATGCAGGAAGAGTTTTCAATAATCATTTCTCTGTTCCCAATATCTACTCTGACGGTTCATGGAGGGACCTTACAAAACAGAAGAACTCATCTTCAGACATCTCTCCAACAGCAGGACAAATGCCTCGCCTTCTTGGACTGGCATATGCTTCAAAACTCTTCAGACAGAATAAAGATCTTCATAAATATTCAACTCTTACAGTCAAAGGAAATGAAGTTGCCTTTGGTTCAATCGGCGATGCCAGTACTTCCGAAGGGCACTTCTGGGAGACAATGAATGCTGCTGGTGTACTCCAGGTACCTATGGCAATTTCTGTTTATGATGATGGTTATGGGATCTCTGTTCCCAAGAAATACCAGACAACAAAGGGAAGTATTTCGGAGATATTAAAAGGTTTTGAAACAGATGGAGATAAAAAGGGCATCAGAATATTCAAAGGAAATGGATGGGATTACCCCGGTCTTCTGAAATTATATGAAGAAGGTATTGCTTTGTGCAGAACCGAGCATACTCCTGTTATGTTTCATATTGAGAATGTTACTCAGCCACAGGGGCATTCTACCTCCGGTTCGCACGAACGTTACAAAAGTGAGGAGCGTCTAAAATGGGAGCAGGAGCATGATCCAATTGTTAAAATGGGGGAATGGATAGTGAATGAGGGCATAGCTAAAGCTGAAGAGCTTGATAAAGTAATAAAAGAAGCTGAAGATGAGGCTAAAGAAGCGAGAAAAAAAGCCTGGGAGATGTTCCAGAAGCCTATTAAGATTGAGCGTGATGCTCTTGTTAAGATTATAAATGACCGCACATGCCGATGTGCCGAGAAGGCTAAAGAAGAAAGTGTTGATACTTATACTGACGATCTTAAGAAAGTTATTAATCCGATAAGGAAGGATAATTTCGTTACAGCCCGTAAAATGCTCAGGAATGTCTGTGGTTCATGTGAGAAGTCGGGTAACCTTAAGGAGGACCTTCACGGCTGGCTTAAACGCAATTACTCGGATGCCCACAGGAGCTATGATATGTTTCTCTATAATGAGACTCCTACATCAGTTCTTGATGTCAAACCGATTCCTCCTGTTTATTCTGATTCCTCACCTGAAGTCCCTGGCCGACAGATATTGAGGGATAACTATGATAAGCTCTTTGCAAAATATCCTCTCCTGGTAACATTTGGCGAAGATACAGGTAGTATTGGAGGCGTAAACCAGTCGCTTGAGGGGCTGCAGAAAAAATATGGTGAATTGAGGATCACTGATACCGGGATCAGGGAGGCAACAATCCTTGGTCAGGGTATTGGCCTGGCGCTAAGGGGAATGAGGCCGATAGCAGAGATTCAGTATCTCGATTATCTGATGTATGCACTTCAGCTTCTGAGTGATGACCTTGCAACAACTTATTACAGGACTGCAGGACAAATGATCGCTCCACTGATAATCAGTACCCGGGGACACCGTCTTGAAGGAATATGGCATTCAGGTTCACCAATGAGTATGCTTATCAACTCGGTAAGAGGTGTTTATGTCTGTTCTCCAAGGGATATGACCCGTGCGGCAGGTTTTTATAATACGCTTCTTGAAGGTAATGATCCTGCAATAGTTATTGAACCACTCAATGGCTACAGGTTAAAGGAACGGATGCCTGATAATATCGGTGAATTCCGCATTGAGCTTGGAATACCTGAGATTTTAAGCGAAGGAACTGACTTAACTCTTGTAACTTATGGCTCAACTGTGAAGGTGGCGCAGGAGGCTGTTAATCACCTGGCAGCTCATGATATCTCTGTTGAACTGATTGATGTACAGACTCTGGTCCCGTTCGATAGTAAGAAAATGATACTTGAATCTATCAGGAAGACAAACAGGATATTATTCCTTGATGAGGATGTGCCCGGAGGAACAACAGCTTATATGATGCAGGAAGTATTGGAGAAACAGGGCGCATGGCAATACCTCGATTCACCTCCGAAAACCCTTACAGGTAAGGAACACAGGCCGGCTTATACCACCGATGGCGACTATTTCTCCAAGCCGAGTGCTGAAGATATTTTCGATGAAGTTTATGCAATAATGAAGGAGGCTAAGCCCGAGGAGTATTAGCCCCCGCTCCGCTTATGCTGAGCACCCCCTGAAGGGGCTTATTTTGTAACCCCGATAATCTTCAGCAACTCCATCGCTGCCTCACGCGGACCGCTTGTTTCAAATCCTGGAATACCCAGCCTTGTACGCATCTGGCCAACAAATAAATTGTTTCTGAAGAATGATTCAAAATACCTTTTAGCTATCTCTTCATGGAGATCCCTGTATTCCGGAGGACCGAATATGTTCGCAAAATATGTATTAACAAGACCGCTCGATGTTGTTGTGCCTTTGCTCATTACCGCTCCGGCACGGAATGTTTCAAGAGCTGTTTCAGCTGACCTGAATCTCTCAATAACCGGATGATCTGAGTCAACCTCCTCATAGTTATTGGCATACAGGATATAGTCAATCTTGTGCCCCTGGATAACAGTCTCAAATTTGGTGACAGGAATAATTATCCTTGCATTTACCTGGTTGGGGTTCATTATTATGGAACGATCCAGGTGACCGAATGCATAACCCGGCTGAAGGTCATCTAGGCGAAGAAAAGCACCAATCTCTGTACCATATCCTATGGCTGCTCCATTATGATCCAGTTCGATGGAGCCCATATCATCTGCAATAATTGTAAGTTCACGTATATGCTTTTCTGCCAGTACCCTGAAAGCTTCCAGGGTTTCTGATTTTCCTGCACCACTTTCACCCATCATAAGAATGCTAGCCTCTTTGTCACCCTGAAGGAGAATTTTTACCAGGGCACCATGGAATGGCATATTGTTACTCTTCATGGTAATTGAATTATGAAGCGTAAGGACCATTTTTTTAAGGTATCCGAAATAGCCGAATTCCGGCCGGCCGGGGACTGCACCTACAAAAATATCGTTTTCACCGTCCTCGAAGAAGACAGTTGGTGAACTGGAAAGTCCGTCAAGTACATTACCCTGTACTCCATAAAAGAAAATTGCGTCAGGCTGTCTTCGAAGATCTTCGTCATCGGCAAGCTGGAAAAGATTACACTGTGAAAAACCCAGCTCGAAGAATTCGATATGAAAATATACCATTATCAGTAGCTTACCAATCTTTGCAGGATAGCATAACCACTCTTCCGGTTTAAGGTCGACCATATCGATCGGATTCATACCGATCTTTTTAAAATGCCCTGTCCGTTTATTCATCGGCTGCTGGATAACAAGAGGCGGGTAGATAAGCATCTGCCTTATAACCGGTATGTTATTCAGCTTTTTATACTTGTCATTTGTGTATGCAATCTTTTTGGGTAAAGATATAACTGACATCTCAGCTCCGGCCGTTATTTGCCGGTAAACATTTGGATGACTTCCTGTGATGTTTTCCTGTACCTGCCTGTAAACTGTTCTTATCAGATGTGTAAGCTGTTCGATGGTTTCATTGAATGTTCTGTAAGGTCTCTTGTCAAGTCTGTCACCTTCTGAATCGTTTACAATGAAACGATCAAAGCTGCGCCAGTAATCATAAAGGTATTCAACAAAACCGGTCAGTTTGTCCAGATCTCTTAAAAATACTGAAGATTTTTCATAGATATGAGGTACAAGTTTGTTCTCATACTTAACAAGGTATGTTAGCGTTTTGATAAGATCATTAACTGTTTCCTTGTTTGCCTGCTGGTTTTCAAAAATATCAAGTAAAGGAGAATTCTTTTCTTTCAGATTTTCAATACAATGTTCAAGTACCTGACTGAATTTTTCACTGCCCAGCATCTCTTCGGCTGTCTCGCACATCCTCTCGCGGATGTTCAGGACTACCTTATTCCCAATAATACGTAATGTACTCTTCTGCATATGTAATATTTAACATTTGCAGCAAAAATATAACAATAATTAATTGAAGTTAAGCTTTTACTTAATTATTTTTGTAATATATTTCATTATGATTAAACGTTATGCCACAGGAAATAGATCTGTTTGCCATACTACCTGAAGATAAGATTCCTGAGAAAGGAAAAATACTTATATCAGAACCTTTTCTGCCTGATACATTTTTTAACCGTAGCATAGTTTATCTCACCGACCATAGTGAACAAGGTTCTATTGGTTTTATTCTTAACAAGAAGCTCGACCTTAAGATATGTGATGCCATAGAAGGGTTTGAAGGTTGGGAGGAATCTCTTAACATGGGAGGGCCTGTTGCTCCTGATACTCTTCACTATCTTCACAGTCTTGGACGACTTATACCCAAAAGCGTGAAGGTTGACAAAAATATTTTCTGGGGAGGTGATATTGATACTATTCGGGAACTTATAAAGACCGGTAAGGTTAAGGACAGTCAGTTAAGATTCTTTCTTGGCTATTCAGGCTGGTCGGCCGGTCAGCTTGAAAGGGAGCTTAAGGAGAATTCCTGGGTTATCGCATCAGTTAACTCTGATATTGTTATGAGCAGTCAGGGTGATGACACGTGGAAAAGTGTATTGAGAAACCTTAAGACCAAATACAGGGCATGGGCTGATTTCCCGGAGTCGCCGGATATGAATTAGTTACAAATGCAATATTCTGTATATAAGCTCTTTCAGTAAGTCTCCGGGTTCAGTGCCTGCATCACCGTAGCCTTTCGATTTCATATCAAATGTCCTGAGCAGGCTTATAGTCTGAACAGTTTTCCTGGCATTATATTTATTGGCAGCACTCTCATAATCTTTTACAAAAAATGGATTCACCTTCAATGCAGCAGCTACATTATTTTTTGTTTTGTCAGCTAAATAATGATATGTGAGGAGCTTGCTGAAAAAACTAAACAGAGAGGCTATTGTCAGAGTAAGCGGATTATCTTTTGGATTGTCGCCAAAGTATCTGACGATCATGTTGGCCTTCAGGATATTTTTCTCACCAACCGCTTTTTGGAGTTCAAAATTATTGTAATCCTTACTTATACCTATGTTCTTCTCAATTAAAACATTGGTTATTATCGGTTTGCTGGCCGGAAGAGTGATTATCAGCTTTTCAAGCTCATTCGCTATTTTATGCAGGTCAGTGCCAAGATATTCGGTAAGCATGGCACTGGCGGCAGGTTCGGTTTTGATACCCCTTTTCATCAGGAAATTTTCTATCCATGCCGGGATCTGATAGTCTCTCAGCCTTGGCGATTCAAAATAGACAGCTTTGGATTCCAGTAGCTTGTAGAGTTTTGTCCTCTTATCCAGACTCTTGTATTTATAGCAGAAAACAAGTATGGTTGACTGCAATGGGGCATCTAGATATGAGGCCAGATCTTCAATCTTTTTAAGCGACTGGGCCTCCTTTACAATTACTACCTGGTGGCTTGACATCATGGGGAAACGGCGTGCAGTATCAATTATAGCTGCAATACTGGTATCATCACCATATATGATAATCTGGTTAAAAGATTTATCAGCCTCTGACAGCACCTTATCCTCTATATAATCAGAAATTATGTCGATAAAATAAGGTTCTTCACCTGCAAGGAAATACACAGTCTTGAAAATCCTCTTTTTAAGATCCGATAAAATCTCCTCTATTGATGCTGCCATTATTAGAACCTTAGATGTTTTACAGATACCCCGTTTTTCTTGATCTCTTTCAAAGCAGCTATTCCTATTTTCAGGTGCATTTCAACAAAATCATCGGTAACTTTCTTATCACTCTCCTGAGTTTTTATCCCTGTTGATATCATCGGCTGGTCGGAAACAAGAAGAAGAGCACCGGTAGGGATCTCATTTGCAAAACCGACAGTAAATATTGTGGCAGTTTCCATATCAATTGCCATTGCGCGGGTTTTCATCAGGTATTTTTTAAACCTTTCATCGTATTCCCATACCCTCCGGTTGGTTGTGTACACTGTTCCGGTCCAGTATTCTTTTTTATACCTGGTGATGGTTGCCGAAATAGCACTCTGAAGCATGAAAGCAGGAAGGGCCGGGACTTCGTTTGGCAGGTAATCATTTGAAGTTCCATCACTTCTGATAGCTGCAATAGGCAGGATCAGATCACCGAGAGTATTCTTCTTTTTAAGTCCGCCACATTTCCCCAGAAATAAAACAGCCTCAGGGTTTACCGCACTCAGGAGATCCATGATAGTTGCAGCGTTGGGACTTCCCATACCAAAGTTTATAATTGTAATGCCATCAGCAGAGGCACTGGGCATATTCTTCTCCTTCCCCTCAACTGGTACATTATGCCACTTTGCAAATAGTTCGACATAATAGGTATAGTTGGTAAGAAGAAAATACTTGGTAAAAGTATCAAGTGCTTTTCCTGTATAGCGCGGCAGCCAGTTGGTAACTATTTCTTCTTTTGTCTTCATAAAAAAGTACTTATAGTGAGCTAAAATTCGGAATGCCTAAAGTTGGTTTCTTCTGAATTTCTATGCAAAAATAACCAGATAAATGACAACTAGATAGTTTGGATTATTAAACTTTACAAACTCCAGCTCACTTTAGGCACTCCAAACTTTAGGCACTCCAAACTTTAGGCACTCCAAACTTTAGGCACTATTAACTTAAGTAGATATATTTGTATGGAGTAGAAATTAAATTAGTTTACAAAATTTACCTTTTAAGTTGAAAGAGTTAAATCTGCCTTATTATTCATTCAAAATTACCGGTAAGGAAGGTAACGAGATGATACTTGACACGATCAGACGTAAGTATGTCCGGCTGACACCTGAAGAGTGGGTAAGACAGAATTTTGTTCAGTATCTTATTAATGAAGGAAAATACCCGCCGGGGCTCATCGGTATTGAGGTCATGTTCTCTCTTAATAGGCTTAAGAAAAGGGTTGATATTCTGATACATAACAGGAGGGGAGAGCCCGTTATGATTGTGGAGTGCAAGGAGCCTGAAGTTAAATTAGAGGATAAGGTTTTTGACCAGATAGTTGTATATAACATGGCGTTTAAGGTACCTTATTTAGTAGTAACAAATGGTATTGATCATTATGCCTTCAGGGTTAACCATCTGGAGAATAAGCGGGAGTATCTGCTGGCAATACCACTGTACGAGGATCTAAACCAGGATATTGCAGATGAGACAAAGGTGTAGTTCTTAGGGTTCCCCTCCTGGGAGGGGCCAGGGGTGGGTTGGTAAATAATGAAGACAAAAGGACAAAGACAAAGTGAGTAAATATAAGGTTCCCCTCCCGGGAGGGGAACTGTTTGAAATCAAGCCAGTGATAAATGCCAGGGAAAGAGGAAATTTAATAGGATAATTTTAAATACATTTTTAAAGATACATTCCTGATGATCAACGTTACCTGCGCCATAATACGCAATGAAGATGATGAGATACTCATAGTACAGAGAGGTGAGCATACCGACCATCCTCTGAAATGGGAATTCCCCGGAGGTAAAGTTCATAAGAATGAATCGGATGAAGAATGCATTATCAGGGAAATAAAGGAGGAACTGTCAATAGAAATAGTCATATGCAGCAGGCTTCAGAATGTTGAACATGACTACGGACATAAGCAGATAAGGCTCATCCCCTTTGTATGTGATACCCTTGATGATCTGCCACTGCTTTCAGAACATGTTGATTTTAAGTGGATTGAAACAAGCAAGCTATTGTCAGTAGATTTTTCTGAAGCCGATGTATCTGTTGCTGAAAATTATCTTAATACGACGGGCAATATCAGCAAGCCGGTCGCTGAATATGCTTCAGAAGAAGAACAGGCGCTTAAAGATGATGCCGACCTGAAGAATATGGTCAACAACCTGATGGGAATAAAGGAGGCAGAATGGGTAGCAGCCTCGGCAATCGATAATCCTGAGATTTTCAAAAAACTAATGGTATATTCATTTTCTCCTGATAAAAAACTTGCATTCAGGTCATCGTGGACTCTTACCAAGGTTTGTGACAAATATCCTGAATTGATATTTCCACATCTGACCAGTCTGGTTGAAGCTCTGCCGAAGATTGATAATGAGAGCGTTCAGAGGTCGTTTCTTAGAATAGTATCACTTACTGATTTGCACAAAATAGGAACAAAGCATCATGGAATGCTGGCAGACTATTGTTTTACTTCACTCAGGTCAGGATTTACAGCAATAGCAATCAAGGCTTATGCCATGGAGGCTCTATATAAGCTTGCTCTTGTCTATCCTGAACTTGCCAATGAACTTTCAGCTACAATCAATATGATTCAGGGTGAAGGTTCAGCTGGAATTATAGCACGCGGCAGAATTATCTTAAAAAGACTCGCTGAAATCCATTAACCACAGAGGACACAAAGCAAAACGCAGAGGGCTCAAAGATTTTATTGTCAGTTGCATACCTCATTGTCCTCAGTGATCCCGATTAATATCGGGACTCTGAGTTCTCTGTGGTTAAAAAAGGAATTAAAAACTGACACTTGTATTTTTCTTTAGTACTTTTGTCATTCAATTTTGTTTATGTATTATGAGAATTGTTGATACCAAAGGACAGCTCTGTCCGGCACCTCTTATTGCAACAAAACGTGCAATTAAAGAGACGCCAGTCGGAGAATCTTTTCTGGTTCTTATTGATAATCAGACCTCCTATGCCAATGTAAGCCGTTTTCTGAAAGATAATAATACACCTTTTACTACCGGTGAAAAAGATAGTATATGGACTCTTACCATCACAAGAACGACAGGCGAACATATCAACCCTGATGCAGAAGAATACTGTTCCACTGATGTGCCTCATTTCCAGAAAGGTGATTTTGTGGTGGCAATCTCCTCAGATAAGATGGGAGATGGAGATGAGGAGTTTGGAGTTCTGTTGATGACCAACTTCATTATGGCTATTCATGATCTGGATATTTTGCCGTCAAAAATGGTATTTTATAACAGCGGAGTATTTCTGGGAAGGAAAGATTCCGAAGTGATAGAACTGCTGAAGGATCTTGAAAGGATGGGTGTAGCCCTGTTCCTGTGCGGGACCTGTATAACCCATTATTCACTGAAGGATGAAGTAATAATTGGAACGGTAAGCAATATGTTCGAAATTGTGCAGATAATGTCTTCAGCAGAAAAAGTTGTGAAGCCATGATACCCCCCAACCCCCCGAAGCGGGGGGCTTTTAATTGGAAGGATGGTCCGTTTAGGGGTCCCGATTGTTATCGGGATAGGGGTGAAAAATATGTAGCTGAAATTATTAGTAAGAATTGGAAATGAAAGTTGATCTTCTCAAGCTTGTTGAATATGGAGGCTGTTCTTCAAAAATACCTGCAAAACAGCTTGAGGAGATATTGAAATTTCTTCCATTGCCTTCTGATCCAAATATCCTGGTGGATATTGATACTCATGACGATGCCGGCGTTTACAGGATCAGTGATGAACTTGCCCTGGTTCTTACAACCGACTTTTTCCCTCCAGTTTGCAGCGACCCTTATGAATTTGGACAGATAGCGGCAGCAAACTCAATAAGTGATGTTTATGCAATGGGAGGTGACCCTGTACTGGCTCTGAATATTGCAATGTTCCCTGCCAAAGGACTTCCACTGCAAGCCTATTCAGAGATGCTTAAAGGAGGTTTCGACAAGGCAACTGAAGCAGGAGTCAGGATCATAGGCGGACATACAATTGATGATACTCCTCCTAAGTATGGGCTGGCAGTTGTCGGATTTGTTCATCCTGAAAAGATAATAACGAATGCCGGAGCCCGTCCGGGTGACAGGCTTGTTTTGACAAAACCGGTCGGAACAGGAATTATAATGGCAGCTCAGCGTATGGGAATGGCGGAAGACAATGATGTTGAGGAGGCTAAGAGATTGATGAAGCTTCTTAACAAAAGCGGAGCAGGGGTGATGAAGAAACACGGACTGAAAGGTGCGACTGATATTACCGGATTCGGTCTTGCCGGTCATGCCCTGAAGATGGCAAAGGCAGGTAAAGTATCGATAAAGATCAATATGAGAGAAGTTCCGCTTATCGGTAAAACATTTAACCTGGTTGATGATGGATGTATTCCGGGCGCATCATTCAGAAATCTTGAATATTCAGAGACTGATACCTTATTTGCTGCTGATCTTGATTATAATCTCAAAATGATCGCATTTGATTCACAGACTTCCGGTGGATTACTGATGTCCGTTCCTGAGGAAAAGGCGGAGACTGTAATCTCCGACCTGCATTTAGCCGGTTTGACTTCTGCCTCAATAATTGGGGAAGTAACTGAGTTCCGGGAGAAGTATCTTATTTTGGAGAGTTAAGTCCTTTTTTTTTACACAGAGTTACACAGAGTCCTTCGTCGCTAGCTCCTCAGGATCACAGAGGAACTATGCAAAAGACAAGTGGAATACATATAGAACGAATGGATCAGGAAAATAAACTAAGGGAGATGTAAAAATAGAAGTTTCTTACAATTTTGGAATCTGATTCCAAAATTGTAAATTTGATGTATGATAAAACGAGAAGCTGAATCTGAATTATTAAGTCTGGCAAAGTCATTTAAGGCAGTTGCTGTGATTGGCCCAAGGCAATCCGGGAAGACTACTCTAACAAGATATCTGTTCAGTGAGAAGCCATATGTTAACCTGGAAAATCCGGATGACAGACGATATGCCCTTGATGATCCAAGAGGATTTTTAAGTAAATACATAAATGGGGCTGTGATTGATGAAGTTCAAAGAGTGCCAGAACTCTTTTCCTATCTTCAGCAGATACTTGATGGGGACAACAGGAAGGGCAGGTTTATACTTACAGGTTCAAATAATTTCTTACTTCAGGAGAGTATATCTCAGAGTCTTGCTGGAAGGATAGGTTACCTATATCTGCTTCCATTTACAATAAATGAAGTGCCGGAGTCAGAAACGAGCGATTTATCTGCCAGTATTCTCAAAGGTTTTTATCCACCTGTCTACGATAAAAATGCAGATTATGTAAGGTGGTATTCAAACTATATCCGAACATATGTTGAAAGGGATGTACGACAAATAAAGAACATTACTAACCTGAATCTTTTCGATAGGTTTATCAGATTATCAGCAGGAAGAGCCGGACAGATGCTGAATATGAATAACCTGGCGCTGGAATGCGGTGTGGATAATAAAACTGCCGGCTCCTGGTTAGGCATTCTTGAAAGCAGTTTTATTGTTTTCCGTTTGCAGCCACATCATCGAAGCTACAATAAAAGAGTTGTTAAGATGCCTAAGCTCTACTTTTATGATACAGGTTTGATTTGTTCACTGCTTGGTATTCATAATGTCCACCAACTTGAATTGCATCCATTATTTGGGAGCATTTTTGAGAATCTAATCGTCAGTGAACTGGTGAAGCGAAGTTATAACAGAACTCAAAAAAGTAATTTTTATTTCTGGCGGGATAATACCGGTCATGAGATAGATATTCTAATTGATAATGCTGGAGTATTGTTCCCGGTCGAAATAAAATCGGGAAAGACAATCAGCAGTGAATTTTTTAAAGGATTACTTTTCTGGTTCAATATCAGTAGTACTGAAGATGGAGCAGTTATTTATGCCGGTGAAGCTCATCAGAGAAGAAGTAGCGGGATTGAGATTTTCCCATGGAATAAAATTAAATCCCTGAAATTTTAAGCCTGACCATGTTATAAAAAATACCATACTAATGAAAACTGAAAAAATGTTAATTTGAAACATAACTGTTAATTATACCTGATTTAATAACTTTAGTCACTGCAAACTTTAGCTCACTTTAAGTACTTATTGGTTAGTAACATTCAAACTAATTACTAGATTCTAATATACAGATAATCAGTGATATGTGATTTTAAACGTATTTTACCGTAAAATAATTAAATAATTAGTTGACAAACTGAAAAATACGTTATATCTTTGAAAAAACAGTTATAAAATATGAAACGACTTACAAGGAAAGAAGAAGCGGCCATGAAGATCCTCTGGAAGGCCCGAAAGGGATTTATCAAAGAGCTGATAGAGCTCCATCCCGAACCGAAACCACTTTATACTACCTTTTCTTCTGTCATACGCGGACTTGAAGAGAAAGGGTATGTTGACCATAAAGCTTATGGCAAAAACCATGAGTATTATCCTATTGTAAAGAAGGAGGAGTACAGAAAAATATTTATGAAAGATGTCGTGACTGATTACTTCGGATCATCTTACAAAAATGTTGTTTCGTTTTTTGTAAATGAGAAAAAGTTAAGTACAGATGATCTGAAAAAACTAATTCAAATTATTGAGAAAGGGGAAGAAGATGGATAATATGTTATTATACCTGCTGAAGGTAACTGCAGGTACCACCCTGTTTTACCTGACCTATCTTGTTTTCTTCAGAAAAGAGACCTTTTATCTTAGAAACAGGATATTCCTGATACTGACTCTGATTCTGCCCGCTGTTTTTCCACTTTTGAAGATCCCGGTTGCTGTAACCTCCAGCATGCCTTCAGAACCAGTAAATGAAATAATCAACCTGATCCCCGCAGATGATGTAACAGGAATAGTTCAGACAGCTGCAGCGGGAACAACTTCTTTCAATATCAATGAATTAGTTGGCTGGATATATCTTATCGGAGCCGGGTTAATTATCTTAAGAGGACTCATCAGCCTGATCAGTACTTTCAGAATAATCAGAAAAGGAACAAAAAGAAGCAATCAATTTCCTAAAGTAGTTATTTCTGATATTCAGAATCCGCCATTCTCCTTTTTCCCATATGCAGTAATTCCCTCAAAAGAATATGAAACAGGGGAATATGACGACATTCTTGACCATGAGTTTGCACATATCAGGCAAGGACATACTTTTGATCTGTTACTGAGTGAATTTTTCATTGCATTTCAATGGTTCAATCCATTTGTCTGGCTCATTAAACGATCTGTTATACTGAATCATGAGTATCTGGCAGACCATGTCTCCATAATAAACAGAAGCGTTAAAGAATACCAGTACAGGCTTCTAAATTTCAACAAAGAGCTGAAAAACATTTCATTAGCTCATACATTCAACAGTCTGATCAAAAACCGGATCATCATGATCAATAAAAAACCAACACACAAATATGCTGCATGGAAGAATATTCTTGTTCTTCCTGCAATACTGGCAGCGGTGTATGCATTTGCCACACCTGAATATCACATAGTCGCTCCAACAGATGAACCACTTATAATTAATCAACCTCCAATAATTCTCCAGAAGGAAGTAAGAGGTATAGTTGTAAACAAAGAGGGAAAGCCTCTTAAAGGAGTTAATATTAGCAGTACGGGAACTCTTGGGAGTATAATATCAGTCAATTCCGACAATGATGGAAGGTTCGTTCTGATTGATGTCAAGGATGATTCATTTCTTGTTCTACGCTACCGAGGTTATACAGATGTTATAAGCAAACCCGACTTCAAAAAAGAGATGAGCATTATAATGTCAATGGACAATTCTTACAAAGTGACAGAGTATGCTAACGAACCAGGTGAAGGTGCTCAGAAACCTATCACCTTTTTAGATGGGTTAATAAGCGATCAACCCACTTCCGTCTTAATTGAAAAACTCGGAAATGAATTTGGAACTGTTGTAGTACTTAAGGGCAAAGAGGCGACAGATAAATATGGAGAAGCAGGGAAAAATGGAGTTGAGGAGGTATATTCCAGGGATAAGGCTACTGAGTTGGGTCTTAAATTTCCATTCAGACGTGTTAGTCCTGATGAATATCCGACATTTCAGGGTAAAGGCTTTATAACCTTTAATGATTGGGTAATAAGTCAGATAAAATACCCGGCAGAAGCGACCTCCAACAGAATAAAGGGAAGAGTTACAGCAAGTTATACAATTGAAGCTGATGGATCTGTAACTAATGTGAAAATCATGGGCAAATCGGATCCGCTGCTTGCCGATGCTGTTATGAAGGCTGTTCAGAGTTCCCCTAAATGGGAACCTGCAATAAAAGAGGTTGCCAGGGTCCCGTTTGCACAAATGGTAAGTCTGAAGTTCGAATTGCCTGACAGGATCTCGCCGGATGATGTTTATGTAATGGTTGAGAAAATGCCTTTGTATCCGGGAGGAGATGTTGAACTATTGAAATTTATTGCAACAAATACAAAGTATCCGGAAGCGGCAAAAGCGGAAAAAATTGAAGGGAGGGTGATTGTCCGTTTAATTGTTAATAATAAAGGGAATGCAGAAGAAGTAACCATATTGAGAGGAGTCCACCCGTTACTTGATGATGAAGCCATAAGGGTGGTTTCAATGTTATCCGGATTTGAGCCGGGAATGCATGATGGAAAACCGGTGAATGTTTGGTATATGGTACCGATCACCTTTGTTCTGCCAAAAGTAACTGTTGATTCTGTACGGCAAAAGATTAGAACCCGGATCTGACTAATAAAGGTTCTAGTAAATTATTTAAACTTAATAAAATGAAGAACATCAAAGATTTCTTAAAAGTTGTGTTGGCTATAATCCTTGTTAATTGCTTCTCAATGAGAGTAATTGGACAAACTGGAGCGAGCCTAAAAGATTCACTAAAGAATCAAATAACTCAAGACGATTTAATAGCTGTTTTGCAAACGCTTAATATGGAAATCTATAAATTCAATGTCAATTTTTCTAAAAACAAAAAGTATAATGTCATTTTATATAAACAAGAATATGAATATCGAAATAAAATAAAAGAAGAGAACATTTGGAGTACGACTTCTCCTTTTAATACATTTGAGAATGGGAAAGTAGGTTATAGAACATTGGAATTTATAAGGATCATCACAAAAGGGGAAAATAAGGATTATTCGTTAAACATTAGAATGGGAGATTTTGGAATACCTGGATACCCAATAAAGATTGATTCAATATATAAAAATCCTCATTTTTGTAAACCATTTAAGCTTCCAATAGAGTGCACTGACGGAAGCATCATACCATTAATACTGATTGGTTCCTCTTGGGAAACAACATCAAGAGATGGAACAATGAAAGCTCGACGCTTTTGTATGGAAAATGAAATGGAACCAGATTTTTCAAGCAAAGCATTTGATGAAATGCCTCACTATTTCATCATCGGGATAAGAATTGAAGGGGATAATTAATCAATCTATTGTTTAACTAATAATTTCGTTGTAAATTTGATCATAGCTTGTTTAAGAGATTAATACATACCTGATCCTGATCTAAATCGCATGAAAAAACAATTATTGCCGTTTATCTCCTTTCTCGTTTTTACAGGTCTTATTATTTTTAATAATGGCTGCAAAAATGAAATTAATAAAACTGACTATCTGAATAAGGTCTTAAAGAATCTTGAAAAGATCAGTTCAGCCTCTTATCACTCGGTAATGTCATTCAATCTCCCCGGTGATACAACAAGATTTACAACCTATATCTGGATTAAAAAGGAATTTGAAAACAAGGCTGATACTACTATTGGTTCAAGTTTTGCATGGTTTTATCCTGAAGATGATTCAAAGATGTATTTATATTATGATGGATCAGCCAGAGGTCATTTAGACAGTGACAGGAAAACAGTTACCATTGATAGTTTTAAAACCAATACTTTACCTTTCCGACCGGTAGGATCACCTTTTTTCAATAAGGCAAAAAATATATTAAAATATGCACTCGAAACAAATGACAGCATCTCAACTGAACTGAAAGATTTTGGAGATTCAATAAGGTTTATATTGTATATTCCTCACCGGGTTAAATATTTCTTTGGAAAAGCGGTTGAAATGGACAACCCTTATTTGTTAAGGGAGGATGCCTTTACAAGGTACGAAATATGGATAGATAAATCGGAAGGCTTGCCATATAAGATCATAGATAAAATGCCGCACAATAGTGGTTTTGAGGCATGTAATAATCTCAAATTAAATAAAATCAGAATTGAGGATTTCAGACCATCAGACTATTTCCCCCCTGATTATGAAGTAAAGGTGAGAGGACAACAACAGAGAATATTTAAAGATTTGACAGGCAAAACCGCCCCGGACTGGACTCTGACAGATTACAGTGAGAACTCAATTGGCTTAAAGAATCTGCATAGCAAAGTATTATTGATTGAGTTTACAGGAATTGGCTGTGCACCTTGTCATGCTGCAATACCTTTTATAAAGCAACTTGTCAAAGAGCATGAGGGTAGAGACTTCGAATTTGTGAGTATAGAAACATGGGGAAATGATATTGAAGGACTTAAGAGGTATCATAAAAACAATGAGCTTAATTATAACTTATTAAAGGCTTCAGAAAATATAGTAGACAGATATGAAGTCAGTGGGGTGCCTGCATTTTATATACTTGACAGAAATCATGTAATCATGAAGATCATAACCGGTTATGAGAAGGGTACTACTGATAAGGAGATCAGGAATGCAATAAAAGAGTTGATCTAAAGCGGAAAAAATTAGATAGTAGTCCAGAAAAGATTGAATGATCCTGAAGGTGGTATGTTAACCTTGAGGTTCATTACTTTACTATTTGAAATTCATTCAGGGATCTCCTCTGCGTTAAGCCAATCCTTTGGCAAGTTAACAGTCCCGTAGGGACCAAATATTGGTAAAAAGATGTATGACCTCTCTTTGTCGCGTCCCGTACGGGACGCAAGGAAAACCTCAATCACCATTCTACCCGGGTGTTGTGCCTGACGGCACAAATTTTAAATAAAACCCTTTGCCTTACGCCTATTTCTTTACATATTGAGTCTTTATCGCCTTCTTAAACACCACCCAATCCTCCTCTGTCATTCTTTCGGGAGTAAAAAGACAAATTCCTGCAGCTCCGTTCTCCATCGACTCCCTTATTGCAGGTTCAAGCTCATCAGGGGATAGTCCGTGGTTCTCAGGATCCGGATTTGAGGCCTTACCTGCAGGATCGGGACAAATAAATAATCCGCTGTAAAGGGGAGCTTTATTATTGAGCGCTGTAACGCCCTCCTTGCACATATCCCCAATCCATTTTGTTCCCTCAAGGTAAAAATCATTATAAAGCATCGGGTAAACGGCATCAAGGTTCCACTTATCCCATTCCTGCCGGACAATCACTTTTGCAATTGAATTAGGTCCTGGAAATACTGCCGCAGTGATCTTTTTATTTTTTGCATGCACAGCAACTGTAAGCCGGTTTACCAGATTGGTGATAAGGTCATACCTGAACTGCTTCCATTTTTCTACCTGCGACGGATCTTCCACATTTTCGATTTCAATACCTGTTTCAGCCATGAAATCGTTAACACATTTGTCGCAATAGCAATAGTCATATTCCGGGAACTCCCTGTCCATTACGAGTCCATACTTTTTCCAGAGTCCTTTTGCCAGTATTACATCGGGGAAACGGATGAAGTCGAGATGAATGCCATCAACCTCAGGGATCTCAGCAATCTTGCTGTACATATCCTCAAGATATTGTTGGACTTCAACGCGGTTCGGGCATACGAAGTGATAATGATCAGCATAAGCCGGTTTATCATATGCTGATTCGCCTTTCCCGTTTACTGCATACCATTCCGGTTTCATATCTGGATTGTAATTCTGCGTAAGCGTAGGTATCCAGGTGTGAAACTCCAGTCCAACCTCTTTGGCGATTTTTCCTACTCGTTTATAGGCTTCTATATTCCATCCGGAATTGTACATCAATCCGTCAACACCTTTATCTTTCAGGTCCTGAAATTTGGCTTTTATCTCAGTGTCTGTTGCTTTGCCGGGTCCGCCGGTCCATGCATAGACTGGTATCTTGGTCTCTTTTCTGGTTGAACATGACGCAAGTAAGAAAACAAGTAAGACATAAATAAGCTTGTTCATATCATTGGATTTTAAAGTTAATACTAACTGTAAAAGATATACTCTCAAATATAAATAAAAAGAGAGTTAAATTAAGTATTGGAAAGGTCAACGTTATTTAGTCATTGGTAGTCATTATATTGTTTTATATCAATGACAGCCGAAGGCCAAATGACGCCGAAGGCAAATGACCCAATGACGGCCGAAGGACATATGACATACTGCAAATGACAAAAAACGATCATAATAACCTATCACCAAACAGCTATTTCGGCAGCGTAAAAAGAAACTCAATACCTCCGGTCGGGATGTTTCTGACTGATATCTCACCTTTATGCAGGATAATAGCATTTTTTACGATAGACAATCCAAGTCCTGTTCCTCCCTGTTTCCTGGATCTTCCGGAATCGACCCGGTAGAATCGTTCAAAGACCCTGGCAAGGTGTTCTTCAGGGATCCCGATCCCATTATCAGAAAAAGAAAAATGATAATATTTTTCATCTTCATGGAACAGGTTCACTTTTACAATTGAGTTTTCGCCGGCATAGTTTATCGAGTTTTCAAGAAGGTTCTGAAATACTGAAAGCATAAGAGACCTGTTTCCGGTAACAAATACATCATCTTTCAGATCACATGTGACGGTCATGTTTTTTAACTGGTATGCTGATTTGAAGTTGTCTCTTACTTCATAAAAAATCTCATTTATTTTAATTTTTTCAAATGGGAAACTGGCTCCTGTTTCTTCTATTTTGTTAAGTACGGCAATATCATTAATAAGTTGCGATAACCTGTCTGTCTGGGCCAGTGCCTTTTCAAGAAAATATTTTTGTTTAGCAGGGTCAATAGCTGTATCTGTCAAGAGTGTTTCTATATATCCTTTCACTGAAGAAACGGGAGTTTTAAGCTCATGTGCAATATTTGAAGTTACCTGTTGCTTGACTATTCTGCTGGTCTCCACATTGGTGATATCGCTGATAATAATCTCAAAACTCTCATCATGAAACAGAATGCACTTAACCCGAAAATACTTTCCTCCCTTATTTATCTGGTACTCTGTTCTGGGTGGTTCAGAAGCTTTTATATCTGTTGACTTTTCTTTTTCAATAAAATCAAATACAGGTTTAAAATCAGGTATTCTGAAAAAATTTGTTGAAGATATTGTAAGCTCCCCGGAAATAATATTCATATATTGTATGAAGTGGTTGTTTGTCAATATTTTATCATTGTCTCTGGTAAAAAAACCGACTCCTTCATGGAGTATATTCAGATGGTTAAAAAGCCTCTCCTTTTCAACTGCCAGATCGTCCCTGGTTTTTGCCAGGTTTCTGTAAATACTGATTATCTCTTCTCCAATAATGCCCAGCTCATTTTTTGGGAATGGCAAACTATCGTCAAAAGGTTCATTCCTGCTTACTTTTACGGCAAAATCCTTAAGTTTTGTTACAGACTCGCCAAACTTATTGGTTACTAGCAATAATAAGATCCATATCAGAACAAATGAAAATAAAATCACAACCAGGAACATCTTTTCCGTTGCAAGGAAATTTTCAATGTTGATATCATAAACTACAGCAGCTCTTATAAAATACCTGTTATAGAACCTCGAATAATAATAATAATCAACCCCTGTGGTATTCGATCTTCTTACTGCTGTACCAAAATCTGAGTATGTCGACACCATTATTTCCGGTCTATCCTTATGATTTTCCATCGAACTCCAGTCTTCTACCGAACTGTCATACAAAATTTTGCCCACAGAACCTATAATTGTTATGCGCAGTTCATCATGAGGGAGAATTCTTACTAGAGAATCAACAATGCGGTAATTGCCTTTTTCATAAACTGAATTAGCAATAAGATAGTTATTTGTAATTTTGGTGATATTGAACAGTTCATCATTGAGTGTTCCTATTCTATAGTTTTTTTCACGGTGATATAAATATGCCACCATAACTAAGGTAAAAACTACAAATACACTGAAGTAGTAAATAAAAAGTTTATTCCTGAACTGGCTTCTTGCAATCATTTGTTTATTTTCTTTTTACTATCGGGAATCAAGCACAAGAATCCTTTGATTTTCTTCGTTTACCCCGGCCCCATGGGGAGCGAAGAAAATCAATTTACTCCCCCCCGGGGATGGGGTAAATAAATTGATTTTCAAGCGATTTGCAATTTATTAATCATGATTGCCGATAGTCATATTATTTATTATTAAATTCAGAATTCGAAGAAATATCCATATCCGGTTTTATTTTTCAGGTTTGAACTATATTTCCCGATTTTGCTCCGTATTCTGGTTATATTTACGTCGACTGTACGATCTGTTACTATGACATCTCCACCCCAGATTCTTTGAAGTATATCTTCTCTGGAAAACATTTTGGACTGATTCTCAAGCAGAAGTTTCAAAATTTCATATTCTTTTTTTGTGAGATCAATCTTCTTATTTTCGATCAGAACCCGTTTTCTGACATCATCCAGTTCTATATTTCCAAAACTTAGTATTTCTTTATTCTTAGTAAGTTCTGCTTCAGATCTTTTCAAAACAGCTTTCACCCTTGCAGTCAGTTCATTTATTGAGAATGGTTTTGCAATATAGTCGTCAGCGCCCAGGCTAAATCCTGTAAGTACGTCATTTTCTGTATCTTTTGCTGTAAGGAAAATAATAGGTGCTTCAATTTTATATTCTTTCCTTAATTTTTCAGCAAGTTTGAATCCAGACATTGATCCCATCATGACATCCAGAAGAAAGAGGTTATATGTATGTAATGGTTTTTTAACAGCCTCTTCTGCTGAATGGGCAATTTCTGTGATAAATCCGGAATTTGAAAGGTTGTACTGGAGTATCTCGCATAGATCTTCCTCATCATCAACAATAAGAATTCTGCCTGCCTTGGTATCCATAAATGATAATTTATAAATTAAAATTATTGCTGATTGTCATTTTTCTCTTTATCCAGGTCTGTGTGCCTTACGTCTGTTCCCTGAAGCGAGTATATCGTTGCTTCAGCAATATTCGTTGCATGATCAGCGATCCTTTCGATGTTTGTGATAATATTCTTAAGTTCGGAGTAACTCAGGAGCATTCGCTTTGTTTCTTCACTGATTCTTGCCTTTGAAATACTGTTGATAAGGAGCTTTTGATTCATCTCATCAACAACTGAATCATTCTTGATTGTCCAGATCGCATAATCCGCATCATTATTTACGAATGAGAGTAATGATTTTTCAACCATTATCCTTCCCGATAGAAGCATATTCTGTATCACCCCGGTCATAGCTTTGTATTCTTTTGTTTCTCTGAGTGTTTCAAGATTATGTGTTATATTCATAATCAGATCTCCGATCCGTTCCAGGTTCAATACCATTCTGTACATTGCCACAAATCTCCTAATATCAGATGCAACGGGCTGATAGAGAACAATGATATTAATAAATCTTTCGCTCATTGACACCTCATATTTATCAATCTCCTTTTCATTGCTTTTTAATGAGCTGAGCAATTCCATATTCTCCTTTTTATCTTTTCCTGTCATCAGTTTTTCAATAAGTGTGAGCTGTGCCAGTACCAGATCTGCCATCTCATTGAAGCTTGTCAGAAACTCCTTAATTGATTGTTCTTTTTTAATATTCATTGTTGGAATAATTAATTTACAAGTTAAATAATTTCAATGATTAAACATTTCAACCAAATTTCCCGGTAAGGTAGCCTTCGGTGCGGGAATCTTTAGGATTAGTGAACATTGTATCTGTCTGGCCGTATTCTACCAGTTCTCCAAGATACATGAACATTGAATTATCACTTATTCGGGCAGCCTGCGACATATTATGAGTCACAAGCAGAATAGTGTAGTTTCTTTTGAGTTCAACGAGCATATCTTCTATTTTGGCGGTTGAAACCGGATCAAGTGCTGAGGTTGGTTCATCTAATAATAGAACGTCAGGGTTGAAAGCTATAGCCCTGGCAATGCAAAGTCTTTGCTGCTGTCCGCCTGATAGGAAGGTCCCTTTCTTAAACAGAGAGTCTTTTACCTCATCCCATAATGTTACATCGATAAGGGCTTTTTCAACTATCTCGTCACGTTCATTCCTTTTCAGACTTATACCATTGAGTTTATAACCTGCAATAACATTGTCATAAATGTTCATGGTTGGAAATGGATTTGGCCGCTGGAATACCATTCCTACTTTCCGGCGGAGTTCTATGGTAGACATTTGTCGGATGTCATTGCCATTCAGATATATAGTGCCATTGGTTTTGATGTTGGGATAAAGTTCATGCATTCGGTTGAAGGCTCGGAGCAGTGTACTTTTGCCACAGCCGGAAGGGCCCATTATTGCTGTGATTGCTTTTCTTTCTATGTCTGCATTAATATCTCTGACAGCAAACTTATCTGCATCATAGGCAATTGAAAGGTCTTTGACTCTTAATACCGGGTTGTCAATATTTAATGATTCTGTCATTTTTTTCTCCTGATCTTGTTTTTTGAAGATAACCTGCTGGAAATTAAGTTAAGTACCAGTACAAATATCATCAGAAAGAGTGATGAGCTCCATACAAGCCTGACCATATTAGGGTCATTATAAAACTCCCATATCAGCAGTGGCACTGCACTTGTTGGTTTTGAAACATTATAGTTTATTGCCGTACTGCCTAACGCTGTCATCATAAGAGGTGCCGTTTCTCCCAGAATACGTGACAGGGATAGCAATATGCCTGTTGAAAGTCCGCTAAATCCCGATGGGATTAACACCATTAATATTACCTTATGATAAGGAGCGCCCAATGCAAAAGCAGCCTCCCTGATCTCGTTGGGGATCATTTTCATTGTCTCTTCAGTTGATCTGATTATCATCGGAAGCATCATTATCGCGAGAGCCACGCTCCCTGCAAAAGCCGAAAACCCGTTAGTAACATGTTTAACGATCCATAGATAAGAAATAATTCCAAGAACAATCGATGGAACACCCTGCAAAATTTCGGTCACATTCCTGAGAAAATCGGAATAGCGCTGCTTCTGATTTTCATACATGTATATTCCGATCATTATTCCTGTGGGGATTGCCATAACTGATGAAACCAGCACAATAAGAAATGTCCCTGTTATTCCATTTGCTATTCCACCAGGTATTGTATCATTGTTAGCAATTGCGGTCATTGCCTGAAGAGAATCAGGTGATGTCTGTACAAAAAAATTGAAGTTAATCTGACCGATCCCGTTTATAACAATTTTACTTATTATAAACACAATAGGTATAACTGTCAGTAACGACATTGAGATAACAAAGATGAGAAACAGCTTATTTTTTCTCTTCCTGTGGTATATGTTGTCATAAAGGGCTGATATGTTTTTCCTGGTAGTCATAAATGTCAGCCCCCGAATTTTCTGATAATGATTTTACCAATACTGTTTATGATACCTGTAATAGCAAATAATAATAGTCCAATGGCTATTAAGGAACTCAGTTTTAAGCCTGATGCCTCTCCGAACTGGTTAGCAATTATACTTGCCATAGTATTCCCTGTAGAGAATAAACCTGAAGGGATTACATTTGAGTTCCCGATAAGCATTGTTACGGCCATAGTCTCTCCCAGTGCTCTTCCAAGGGCAAGGATGTAGCTTGCTACAATGCCTGATCTTGCATTTGGGATTATCACATTGAATATTACTTCAAAACGAGTGGCTCCCAGTGAGTAAGCAGCCTCTTTAAGTTCATCTGGAACCATTGCAATGATCTCATTGCTGAGAGATGTAGCAAAAGGAATTATCATGATCGCCAGAATGAGAGAAGCTGTAAATATTCCGAACCCCTGGTCACTAAGCCCCAGTTTTATTATAAATGGTCTGAGAGTGTAAAAGCCCCACAGGCCGTATACTATTGACGGAATTCCGGCCAGCAAATCAACCATTGAACTAAGTATCCCTGCTATCCTGGTTCCCCGGTAATATTCTGCAACAAAAAGTGATGTTGAGAATGCAAGCGGTATACAGATAATAAGTGCAAGAATTGAAGTTATAAGTGTTCCGGCTATGAATGGCAGGGCACCATATACTTCTTTACCTGCTGTAGGATTCCATTCATTTGTGAAAATGAATTTTAATCCGAATGTTTTAAAAGCCGGAAGTGCTCCCCTGAAAAGAGAGAATACAATTCCGGCAGATATTATCAGAACCAGCAGTGTTGCTGTAAAGAGTGCAGCTTTTGTAAGCCTGTCACTATTCATTAATCTTTAAGTATTGGTTTGCCTTCAAAAGTAATTGTTCCGAGAATGTTTTTTGCAACAGTTACAGCATCTGCGGGAAGTGAGGCATAGTTCACGCTTTCAGCAATCGCCTGGGCATCAGGACTTATCAGCCAGTCAAGAAAATGGACAGTTGCTTCAGCCTGTGAAGATGAATGTTTGTTATATGCCTGCTCCTTGTAGAGTATAATCCAGGTAAAGCCGCTTATAGGATATGCATCAGGATCAGCAGAGTTTGTAACCATGATCCTTGTATCAGCCGGGATCTGACCTTTTGCTGATGAACTGACAGTTTTTATTTCCGGGTTGATAAAATTTCCGGAGCTGTTCTGAACCAGGGCATACTGAATTTTCTGAGCGAAAGCATATTCAGAACCAATATAGCCGATGGAACCTACTGATTGGCTTATTGTTCCGGCAACCCCAGGATTTCCTTTTGCTCCCATACCAACAGGCCAGTTAAGTGATTTGCCGGTTCCGACTTGTTGACTCCACAACTGACTGATCTTGGTCATGTAATCACTGAAAATATAGGTAGTACCGCTTCCGTCTGACCTGTACACCACAGAAATATTCATATCAGGAAGGTTTACTCCGCTGTTTACTGTTTTAATTTTCGGATCATTCCACTTTGTAATCGACCCCAGAAAAACACCCTCAAGTATCTCCGGAGTAATCTTAAGGTTATCGACTCCCTGAAGATTATATGCAATAACTACTGCCCCCATACATGTAGGTATATGTACTATTTCTGCAGGCATTTCAGATAGTTCTTTTTCTGACAGAAAAGCATCAGTTGCTCCAAAATCAACAACTTTGTCTGAGAGGCTTCTTATACCTCCGCCTGATCCGATTCCTCCATATGTCAGTAATATACCTGAATCTTCGGTATACTTTTTAATAGCAAGATTATAAAATGGCATAGGAAAAGTTGCACCGGCTGCAGTTATTGCAACCTTATTCTTATCTGCTGAACTTTTATTACCACCTGAGTTACAGGAGACTGTAATTGCCAGTATGGTCGCAAGGATAATTAAATTTCTCATCATTTTAAATTTGTAATTATTTGTTGATTCATTCATTTTTAGAATTTTATTTCAAAGTTTAATGCAATAGTCGATGTAAAAGGCATTGATTCGTCATATGGTGACCATCCCTGGTAGTTGGGAGCAATCCTTATCCCGGGAGCGGGAGAATAATCAAATCCAGCCATAAATAATTGTCCGTCCCTGTTATTATTCCAGGGTAGTGGCTCACCACTCCTTATGGTTGACGTAAGCTTATCATATCTGGCAAAGAGAGTGAATTTTTTAGCCAATGCTACTGAGGTGAAAGCCGAGACTCCTGAAAAATCATTTTCGCTTAACATCCCGTTGTTAAGCTGGTAGTTATACTCAATACCGACTTTTGCTGTTTTCCAGGTGTAGCCAGCAAAAAGAGAGTAAGTAGACTGGTTGTAGTTGTTATTCATCCTGTCATAATATCCTCTGACAACAAAATTTTTGAAAGGTGTTACAGTTAATCCAATTGTCGCCTTAAAGGTACTGTCAGCCTGAAGTTTTTTATATCCTTCTCCATTTAGCAGAGATAAATCAACAGATAAAAATCTGAAGGGTGAATAGTCAAATGCTGCACCCAAGTCTGCACTTGGACCAAAATTATATGCATCCTGAAATGATTTGTAAATGTAACGATAGCCCCATTGTTTTTCAGATACGCTGAACTGGCTGGTACCTATCATTCCAAATCTGGCTGATAAATTATCTTTTTTATACTGCACATAAGCATTCTTGATAAAGGCAGTCATTTGTAATTTTCCAATTCCCGGATCAGCAACATCAATGTTTATCTTTGAGGAGATATTCCGTGTGAAGAAATACTCATACCCCAGGTAAGCTCTGGTAATATTAAATGATTTTGAATATTCATCCTTTGTGATTGCCGAACTTACATCCGAAAAGATCAACGCAAATGGTTTCCCGTTAGGAGTGAAAGAGTCTTCGTTCTGAGCAATCAGGCTGGCAGAAGTAAACAGAGATGCCAGTAATGTAATGAATGATAAGAATATATTTCTCCCCATGATTTAAGGTTTATTTTACACTGCAAAATTGTAACTATATTATTACACTACTGTTAAGAGCATGTTACATCATTGTTACAATTAATATTTTTAAATTGCGGCATTTAATTTTAAGAATATGTTTCTAAAGCGACTCATGTTAGCGGTAATTTTGATGATTGCTGCAAATACACTCAAATCACAAACAATAGCTAATCCCAATTTTGGGCTTAAGAGTCATGAAACTCTTGGAATTGATAAAGTTGAGGTAACCCGGGAAAAAACTGTACTGCATTTAACTATAGAGAATCGCATTGAGAATGGCAACTTTTGCGCAGACAGGAGAATATATATTACCGATCCTGCAGGTAACAGACTAAAAGTAATCAGGGCATCAGGGATACCCGTTTGTCCTGATAGTTATAAGTTCAAACAACCTGGAGAGAAGCTGAGTTTTACCCTTACATTTCCTGCCTTGACCGGAGAACTGGCATACATTGATCTAAGAGAGGAATGTTCTGATAACTGTTTCTCTTTTTATGGAATTGTTTTGGATGAATATATTAACAGCAGGCTTGATGAAGCATTTTCAATGGCTGAAAGAGGAGAATCGCTTAAAGCGATGGACAGGTTCATAAATATTTCTGAAACTGCAGCGAAGAACAATGGTATCCGTGCCCTGATATATTTTAATATTATAAAGCTGGCAACTGAGACCGGCAATACTGTCAAAGCTGGTGATTGTTATAAAAAGCTGGGCTCCATGAGCTCAAGAGGAGGTAAGATCTATATCGATCAGCTTAATTTACAGGGAATAATATATTGATACTCAAGGGTGCTTTTCAGGGATAACTTCTGTATTACCTACTAAAGCCCCCAACCATCATCCTTATGGCTGATGGTTACCCCCTGAAGGGGGTTGAAACAAAGCACAAAACTTAGCTCCCTTTAGGGAGCAGACTCGCATCAGCGAGGCAGGGGCTGGTAAAAAAAAGAGGCCACATATAGCAGCCTCTTTTATAATGTTGATTTATTCTTCTATTATTTCTTGCCGAAATAGAAATCAAGTCCTAATGCAACAACCCATGTCTTTTTGCTATAGGTTTCGGTATAAGCTCCGAGGGCACCTGTAAAGTCTTTTGAATCATCCTGATACAGGGTATACTGACCACCAAGGTTAAGGTCAATCATCGGGGAGATACGGTATCCGATACCGCCGCCAAATGAATTTGTATTGGTACTGTACCGCATGTCGCTCTGGTAGTTTGAATTGACCCCTGTTGATGTGGCAACCCAACCAAGACTTGCTCTTAGCTTGTCGGAGATACTGTATTCTGCTCCCAGTCCATATTCATAAAAATTCTTATCGATCATGTCAATATCTAATGATTCACTTCCATCATAGTCGACATTCTGATCGAAATACGTGTTGAATGTTCCTGCAAGCAGAAGTTTACTGCCAGGTCTGAACTCAGCACCAATTGCAAGAAGCGCAGGCATATCTGCAATGACTTTTTCACCGTCAACAAAGATGCCACCACCATCCTGACCTCCGTTTACTTTGGTTGTCAGTTCAAGCTTAGTCTGGAATTCATACCTTAGAGATATATTTAATTTATCGGAAGGGGAATAGTTTGCGCTAAGGATAGGGGTAAAACCAGTTCCTGTCTCTTCAGCATCAACTGACCTGTCCTGCGTTTGTGCTGAATATGACGACATGGTTGCTGCATTTGTAGCAAATACCGGAGCAACAACACCAAGTGTTGCGGCAGCAGTACCGATATTCATTCCTGCAGTTGATATACCGGCAGCTCCAAGCAAAGTTGCAATCTGTGTCTGTGTGGCAACAGGAAGTGCTGTAAGAGGAGTTGCTGCAGGAGTACCACCTGTTATCAGAGCTGTAAGGCTTGTTGCAGCTGCAGTTGATCCTGCTGATAAAGTATTAAGAACAGTAGCACCGTCAGAAAAGAATCCGGATGCCGGATTCATTACCCCGTTATATTTAGTCCCGAATGCGGGGTAAGTGGGATTTATCTGTATATTTCTTATGAAACCGTTATAGGTGTTCTTTGCAGAAACCAGCCTGAATCCTGCTCCCAGTGATAACTTATCACTTATTTTATATGCGACATTTGCCTGATATCCGAAATAAACCGAAGATCCTTCAAAGAATATATCAGCATCATATCCTGTAGTTGGAATTCCCTGGCTTGATAAAAGGGCAGGAAGCTCAGAAAGTGGCTGTTCGAACTGAGGCAAACCATCATCATATGTTGCACCTCCGCCTCCTCCGATTGGATTAAATCCAGCCGAGAATGATAGTTTTCCTGTGTTGTAGGCTACATAAACCCCGGGGTAAACAGGAGCGCTTACATTCCCTATATATTCTTTATTGAGGGGAGTGTAGTTATTGTTGATGGTTTTTGTTTGTCCTATAGTCTGATTGTTGATAGAGGCAAAAAACCCATCACCAAGTTTTGTAAGTCCTGCAGGATTGTAGTAAACTGCATCAATGCTAGTTGATGCGTTGCGGTTCTGAAGACGGGTAAACATGGCACTCTGGTTTGTGTTCGTAACCAGTCCGCCTGCAAACACGCTGCCGGTAATCAGAATGGCAGCAATAAATGATAAAAATTTTCTCATTGGTAGTATAGTTTAAGTTTAAGTTTCAGAAGCAGTCAGATCGTTTTCCTGCGCTGCCTGTTCCATTTAAAAATAATTTAGGTTATTTCAGTGAATAAATCTTTTTAATCGAATCAAAAGTAGAAAAATAATTGATTTAAACAACAAGTCTAAAATAATCATATGATAATTAGCAGATTGAAGGCTGGTATTATTGTTATTCGAAAAAAAGCTTGTTGTTTTCATAATTGAATACCATTTTCGTAGAGCTCTGGTTAGCACAGGGGAGATCCCAATTTACATTCCTCCATCCGCCTGTTTTTCATTTTTCCTCATTCACTTCTCAGAAGTACAAACTCCTCAAACAACCCATAATCCAGAAAACTATAATCCTTCCCCGGAGGGTATTTACCGATGTTCCGCCATGTCCATGGTGTTACAAAACCGGGATTTGGTTTTGAATGATGAGGACCCTGCAGATTGCGAAGGCTTCCTATAATCTTAATCTCCACCTTGTTTATGCCTGGCCTGATAAGTCCGGTAACATCAGTAGTATAAGGAGGAAATGCAATTGGATCTGCCTTTATGCCGTTGACATAAACTTCAGCAACGGTCCCTGACCATTTATTCAGGGCTACTGCCCAGTCTCCATCAGCCTTCTCAATGCTGTAATCACGGCGGTAGGTGACACCCCACGAATAGAAAGGCATCTCCTGATCTTTCCAGCTGTCCAGTGTATAGACACCAGTCGGTTTTTTGATCAGCCACCCTTTTCTGTCAGGTATAAGAGAAAAATCACCAACTAAATATATCGGCTCCACTTCAGCATGAACCTTCATAGGTGAGACTTTAAGCGTTATAATATTTTCCCCCTGTTTAATAACGTTGCCGATTCTGAAAACTTTCATCGACCTGTCAAGCCACCAGCTGTCTGTTTCAGCATTTACATCAGTTCCGTTAACTGTCACACTCCAGTTCCCTGGCCGTTCAATCACTGCCTTTAATCCTGACAGATCAAAGTTATCTCTTATGGTAAAATGGTAAGTTGCTAAAAATCCTGTATTAATTCCGAATGTATCCCTGTCAATTATGTTTGTCCGGAATTGCACAGATGTGTTCCATGGATTGCCATTTCTGAATCCAAAATGTTTGAATACAGTATCTGCTGCATTAAATGTATGAAGGTCTTTGATCGGCCCATTGCCCAGGTCAATATCACAGAAATCGATCATGAGAGCATTCTCCCTGTCGCGTGAGACAATTATCGGAAACGGAGATGCTACACCAGTTTCAGGGACATTTTTTAGCGGAGCCACAAACCGGTTTCCTTTATCAGGAATATACAGCAAGAGACTTCCTGCAGGAGGAAGAGAATACGATAGCGTAATTCTGCCATTTTCCTCCTCAGACTGATAACCATATATTTCACCTGTAAGTGTATTCATTTCAACGGCTTCAGTTCCTTCTGCTGTCAGCGAACCATTTACATATGATTCCAGGTCAGAGTTTACAAGGAATACCAGCTGCCCGTCAGTCAGCATTCTTCTGTGATGATATAGAGTTCCTCCCTCTTCAACGTTAAACTCCAGATCTGCATTGGCAAGCAGTTTGGAAATGATTTCATGATTCAGAACAGTGGCACTGATAATCTTTTCTGTGCTATCCTTGAAAAATGCAGTTAACTCCTCACTCGGCGACCCATTGATTAGGGAGGGCTCTGAAAATGCAATAAGTTTTCCACCCGATAAGACAAATTTCTTTAGCAGATCAAAAGTACTGCGATCAAGATTCTCTGTCCCCGGAGGTAAAATAACTCTTGAATATGATGTTTTTCCCACATTAAGCTTTCCTTTCGATACGCTTCCAATATCCTTCATTATATTCTCCGAGCCGAGATCATACTCAACCTGTTCTTTTTCAAGCCTGGTAATGAAAGTCTGGAACTCCTGACCAATCTCCTGGCATTTGGGGTTTTGCTTAACATAAGAATCATATAGCCAGGTAGTTGTTGTAGGTTCAATAACCAGGATATCATTCACCTGTAGTCCGGAAGAAAGAGCCAGAGAGAGTCTTGCATAATGATTATTTATATACCAGTAGTCTTTCCACCATGGTTCATGATAATCAAATGCAGGAGGATAATCATATTTTCTGGCACCTGCCATGGTAAAGTAGGTAAGATGCTGGTTCAGGAAATTAACCCCCAGTGCATATTCCCAGTCGCCATTACGTTTCATATCCCTGAACGTCAAATCCCAACCCGATCCTCCATATGTTTCACTCATCTTTCTCTGCCTGCCGGCCTGGTTTGCTGCACTGGCAAGTTCTTTCACTGACCTTACATTGCCAAACTGAGCTCGTACTGATGAATCATTAAACTGGTTAAAGAGCATATCAATAGCTGGCATCTGATGCCATGGGTACATTGCCATGTTATCTCCACCCATATGCATGTTCGGCCATTCATGCTCCCAGTAATGGCCTGTAAATATAAGCCCTTTCTCCTCGCAGTACCTGTGCCAGGGTTTTGCCCATCTGTCAATGAAAAGCTGAAGAAGTGTCTGTGTGTAGTTGTGCCTCACCTTCTTCCAGTCGCCTGTCTCTTCATATAATGACGGGAGATTAGTTTTCAGATCATAATTCCATTGTTTCAGGAATACATCGAACAGATCAGGTGTCCACCTGATACCGCCGGGAGAGCTTATCTCCGGTTCATCGGTGAATGTACCGGGTACTGTTTTCCCAAATTCCTTGCCTATATTCTTTTCATAACCGGTCATTGTAACATCTATGAATTTTTGAGTGACACCTGGTACCAGAAGGTCAACATACGAGAACCCTCCAAACCAGTCTGACTTGCCATAATAGGTCTTTGAAAAAAGAAGATAGTTGCCTTTGTTTTCTTTCTCTGAAGAAAGTGAAGCTGTTATATCTGTATATTTCCCGTTCTCTTCTTTGAGGCAAATAAAAAACTTCCCCGCTGTATCGGGAAGTGTCTCAACCCTTGTCATCACAAGACCCTGTCCCTGGTTGAATGATTCCGGCATCTGATCAGGCACATGGCCACCGGCAAAACCGCTTGGATATGAGTTCTCATCATAGATCCATATTTTCATTCCAAGTTCCTTACCTTTTTCGACTGTGTAGCGATAATATTCGAACCATTCATCGGAAAGGTATTCTGTAACCAGACCGGGTCTTGGATGAATAAATGGCTGCATTATGCCCTGATTTTTAAAACTGACAAGAAAACTGTCGATTTCTTCTTTCGTTATCTTCTCATTCCAGACAAACAGAGGTCCGGATGCATATTCTGCCGGAGGTTCATTGAATTGAGCCGACAGAGTGGCAAAGTCAGGCACCTTTACTTCATCAGGAATATTGTTTTTGCAACTGTTTGATATAAATGCTGATATCAAAAGCAAAGTGATAAATAAGGCTGATTTTGAAATAGAAGCTTTCATATGAATTGATATGATTAATTTGTTGAAGCTAAGTATTAAAACACTAAAATTCAAAAACTAAACTGGTTTTTAAAACAATTTAACCACAGAGATCATAAAGAATTGCACAGAAGTCGCAAAGTCAAAGATTTTAATTACACTGTGTCCTTTGTGATCCCGATAATTATCGGGTCTCAGTGCTCTCTGTGGTTAAGAGGATTAATATTCAGAATCCTGTAGTTTCGAAATCAGTTGAATCAACCCATCCTGCATCTTTTCTGTGTAATTCACCCTTCTTAAACCTGTTGTAGAAATCTTTTGTGCGGCTGTCAGCATAGGGATATTGATCGAAGACATCCCCGTTACCTTTTATTCTTGGGTCCTCCTGACTGATTAATTCATCAATCAGCTGGTCATTCAGCCTTCTTTTGATTGCACTGTAACCCGGATCATTTGAAAGATTATTGAGACATTCAGGATCGCTGCCGATGTTAAAGAGCTCATCATCATCCCTTTTTCCAAAGCATTTTTTCCAGTATTCAGGCGATATACCTTCTCTCCTGAGAGCAAGGATCAGGGATTTTGTCGGACTACCGTCAGTATTCAGATAACCGGTTTCAGGATTCCCTGCAGGCCAACGTTCAGGCTTGTAATTCCTGATGTAAAGGAATCCGTCTTTTACTATTCCTCTGATCGGATAGCCAATATCATCAGGACGACCAACATCGTGCCTTTCCTTACCGATCAGTACATGATCGCGTTTTCTATCGATGTATCCCTTCTTCCTGCTTCTGAAAATATCTGAAAAGCTTTTTCCCTCCATCCGATGCATGCCTGCTTCTTCGTGATTAACAGCTGCAATATCGATCAGGGTAGGGGCAAAATCAATGAAGCTGATAAAGTCATAAACCTTTCTGCCAGGGTTTCTGATACCTTTTTTCCACATGATTGCCAGCGGCATATGGTTTGAATATTCGTAAGCCTGACCTTTTATCCGCGGAAATGGCATGCCATTATCTGCCGTGACTATTACTATTGTATTTTCCAGCTCACCTTTTTTCTCAAGGATCTCAAGCATCTTTACCAGGTGATTGTCGAAGTGCTCAATTTCGAATGCATAATCCAGCATGTCATTTCTTACAATTCCGTCATCGGGCCAGAAAGCAGGAACATTGTTGATCTCTTCTTTTTTTCCCCCACCTTTTGCTGCTCCGGAACCATATTCATAGGCTCTGTGAGGTTCCAGTGATCCGTACCAGAAGCAGAAAGGATCATTGCTGTTTCTGGAATTCAGAAATTCTTCAAAATTGGCAGAATAATCTATATCCGAGATACCTGTTGCGGGAGGAGCAAGTCTCTTTGCATTATATGCCTTGCCTGTCAGCTGACGTGGATTGCCCGTGCTGTCAAGGGCAACTCCGGGTGCCCATCCTTTTGCTGTATGTCCTGTATAATATCCATTTGATGCCAGTAATTCCATGAATGATTTATACTTTAACGGGAAGAAGGGTACGTGATTTGCAGCCTCTTCAAGCTGCCAGCTGTTTAATCCGGTCAGAAAGCAGGCCCTCGATGGTGCCGATTTCGCATTGGGAGTATATGCATTTCTGAAAAGGATCCCTTCAGATGCAACCCTGTCAAAGCCGGGTGTTTTTACCCATCCTGTGCCGTAAGCCCCCATATGAGGATATGAGATATCATCTCCCATCACAATAAGGATATTGGGACGATCCTGGATTTTTTTCGCTTCCCTGTCACATCTGGCAAATAAACAAGGTGTCAGTAAGATTGCAGATTTTATAATTATTGGTTTCATTTTATAGAATTATTTTATTTGCGGATTAATCACTAAAACAGAGTTCCACGGAGGTTAGAAAGCACCGGATAGTCTCAGACTATAGTTCCTTTGAGGTTGAATATCACCCGGACGACCCATGTATTCAGCATTCAGGGCATTTTTAAGTGCCATTGAAATAGTAATTACCTTATTTATTTTATATGATATTATTTCATCAATAAGGAGATATCCTGTGTTATGATCCTGCCAGTAATCGTAAAATCCCGGAAGAATTCTCTCCCTTGTTGATACATTCAGGAAGACGTCGTCAATATTCAGTATTTTTGATTTAACATAAAGGTTGAAATCGAATCCAAATTTCTTATAAGCAGTAATGGAACTGATTTTCAGCGAGTGTTTCCTCCTGTATTTCAGGTATATGTCTGAAATTTTGTTGGTTACAGGATTGAATTCGACCGGATATATGTATGTATAGCCGCCATTCAATGTTGTATTTATATTGCCGGTGGATTTGCTAATGGAGAACTCAGTCTCAAAACCATATACCCTTGACTGCTCAACATTATTAGCCTGAAAACCAAAATCAAAAACTCCTGTCATAGGATCGGGATAGTTGCTGAATACATATTCAATCATATCTTTATTCTGGGATATAAAAGCTGAAAGGTCTGCCTGGCCTGTCATGCTTCCGATCTTTATCCCCTGTTTAATCCCTATCTCCGAACTCCATCCCGATTCGGCATTGACATAAGGATTTGGGAATATTTTAACTGAACCCAGCGTTGTTGAAGCATGTTTTTCAGCAATTGAAGGGTACCTGTAACCCTGTCCGAAGGAGGTTCTCAGGAATGTATATTCTGCTGCCTGCCAGTTAATTCCTGTCCTGAAGACAGGGACGATCCTGTCATTCTTCTTATCAAGGTAATTCTGTTCCAGTCTAATGCCTGCCACAAGCTTAAGTTTCTGAGTTGGGTTTGCTTCAATCTGGGAGAAACCCGCAATGTTCATTCCTTCATGATCGCCATAGAAGTTTGATCGGACATTGCTGTATGTTTCAGCAGTACCTGCAGTAATGGAAAAGATTTCAGATAACAGGAATGAACCCTGGTATTCAGCATAAAATGAATATGCATCTGAATTGTTATTTATCTGCACCGGAAACCTGTTGTTGGATGATTGGAATCTGACCCTTACATCATGCCGGAACCGACCTGCATTATTAAAGCTTAGATAGGGGTCGATAGCCAGAAATGTCCCGTTTAATTCCGAAATACTTGAAGTATCCTGTTTCAATGCTCCGTATTCTGCATTCTCCCAAAGTATAAAATCGGTTTTGCGTGTATATCCTGAATTGATATTCAATCCATATGCAAGCCCTTTTACCTTTGCATTACGGTGCTTAAGTCTGAAACTGAGTCTTGCCAGTCTTTCATCATTGAATTTTCTGTAACTGTTGTCCACCAGCAAATTAAGTCCTATTCCTATATCATTTTTGCCTGCTTTCCGAAGATGAGAAAATGAAGCCGAGGAGTATATTCTCGGTGAGTCCCACCATACCCAGTTTCTGTTCTTTGGTTTGTTAAAGATGCCTGTTTCAGCATAGATCTTTGTTTCAGGATGACTTCCGGCGCTGGCGGTACGGAAGTTTATGATCCCATTCAGAGCTGAAGAACCGTAGAGAACAGACGATGCTCCTTTTATTATCTCTATCTGCTGTATGTTTTCCAGTGGAAGGAACTGCCATTTTATATTTCCTGCATCAGGAGAGACAACCGGGAGTCCGTCAATAAGTGCCAGAACACGGCTCCCTACACCATAGCTGAATCCGCTTCCACCTCTTACAGACACCTGTCCGTCAAGAACATCAATGCCTGTGGTTTTTGTAATAAGTTCCTGTGCATCAGTAATGTGCTTATCAAGAAAATCTGTTGTTTTAAGTATATCCATTGACACAGTCAGCTCTGCCACCTTCCTTTCAGTCCTGTCGGCACTCACAACTATCTGGCCTATCTCCTTTATATCCATATCTAAACCGATATCGAGCCAGAGTGTATCTGCTGATGTTATGTTAACAGATCTTTTTATTGACTTGTACCCAATAAACTGGAATTTAATTTCATTCATTCCAGGCTCACAATTAAGCGAGTAGAAACCATCTTCACCTGTCGCTGATCCCTTGTTTTGATGGGTAATAACATACACCCCCTGAACAGGATCACCTGTGCCATTGTCGGTTACAAAACCAGCAACAGTACCCTGTGAAAAAGCAGTAAATATTAAGGAGTTTATAAGTAATGCACTAACTGTAAGGTAGTCTCGCATTATTCAGGTTTGAATGTCATCCTTATATTAATGGTGATCCCGGTTGTAAGGTTTGGATAGCTTGTTGTGATTTTCAGAGAGGCAGCAGTCAGTTCGGCAATCTTTGTGGTAAGCGGAATAGGAAGGGAATCTGTCTCAATAACTATCTGAGTTTCATCGTAAACAAATCTCCATTTTCCTTCATAAACACCAAATGTCCCGGTACCATCCTTATTGAACTTTACTGTTCCCTTGAATTTTTCGAGTATATCCCCGGGGCCGCTTGCATCTACGCCGTTTGCCAGGAGGCTGTCGCTGGCCCAGGTCGGGTCAGTAAGAAGCTTAAATCTCTCTGATTCAGAGTCTTTCTTGCATGAAAATATTGCAAAAAAGATTGTAAGTATGAATAACAGGACTAGATTTTTCATAACTGAAGTTTTACAAAAAGTATATCAACTTATAATAACTTGGCATCCTTCCCGTGATGCCCCCCAACCCCGCTAAAGGGAGGCTAATCTTGAGTATAAAGATAATAAATGTATGTAATATAACCCCCCTTCAGGGGGGCAGGGGGGCTAAAGTTCCCTGATCTTTATATTCTTAAACTCCACCATATCCCCGTGCTCCTGTAAAAGAATTCGTCCTTCTATTGTTTCGCCAAAACCAGAGATATCTTTGAATTTGCTTTTTGAAACCGCTTCTTTCCATTCCGGACTGCCCCTGTAATATTCAACAGTCATCTGTCCGTTGAGCAGGTGCTGTACATGATTCCCTTTCACAATTATCCTGGCATTGTTCCATGCATCAGGTCCATTATCCTTAACATTTGACGGAGGGATGAGATCATAAAGGCACGCCAGTTTGTGATTCCCGCTAATACCGGCTGTTGCATCGGGATTAAGATTATCATCGAGGATCTGGTATTCACAGCCAATTGATCTGTATATCCCACTGTCTCTTTCAGTATCAATAAAGTACTTGATTCCGCTGTTCGCCCCAGGTTTATAGTTGAAATCAACGGAAAGCTCAAAATCTTTGTACTTATCAGTAGAAACAATATCTCCTCCTCCATGTTCTCCTTTTAACTCAGGGTTAGTTGCAAGAGTTCCATTTTTTATCTCCCATCCCGTTGCCGGGAAATTCTTTGTAAGGGCATTCATCCAGCCATTGGATGTACTGCCATCAAAAAGAAGTTTCCACCCATCTTTTATCTCTTTTGATGACAGGGTATTATCTGGCTGGACCGGTGAGGTGCAGCTCTGCATCAGGATCATGGCTATTGCCGAAATAATAATTGTTGTTTTTTTCATGTGTAAATATTTTATTATTAATGGTCAAATGGAACCCTCATGTTTGAAAAATATTTTCATTATTTTTTGTGTAAAAAACATGTGGGTTTCATAATGTAAGCTGTTTCAGATTTTAAAAAGTTTGTCAATTACAATTATATTGAGTGTCGCTTGAAAATCAATATCTAAATATACCAGTTTTTTCATACTCTTAAATAGCTATTGTTTACTCATTTATGTTTCCTATTTTTGAAATAATAAACCCTTGAAAATTATGGAAAAATTGAAGATTTACAAAACAGGAATTTTAATACTGCTTTTCGCAATTTTCTTTTCAGCAATACTTCCTGGTCAGAGTTCAGCAAAGGTAGAGACAGAATTCGTTAATGCTCCTGTTCTTTTCAGGGAGAATGGAAGGTCTTATCAGCAGATAGTTGCCAACTGCGATGCTGATGCAAAGGGTAAAATAATAATAGTTCTTGACAGTAAGGAAGTTGTGAAATCCGAACTTAGAAAAGGGATGAACAAATTCCTGATCACCATTCCTGCTGTCACAAAGTCAAAGAATATTTCATTATCGGTAAAGGTTGATGATGGCAAAGCAACTCCTTATTCAATAAATGTGGTTCCTCCCAAAAAATGGGAGATTTATCTGGTACAGCATTCACACACTGACATTGGCTATACACGTCCCCAGTCAGAAATACTTGCAGAGCAGATGAGGTATATTGATTATGCCCTCGATTACTGCGACCAGACCGACGATCTTCCGGAGGAGGCGAAGTTCCGGTGGACATGCGAATCCTCATGGGTTACAAGGGAATATCTCCGGTCAAGACCAAAAACACAGATAGAAAGATTTCTTAAAAGGATTGCAGAAGGCCGTATAGAAGTTGCAGGCATGTACGCAAATATGGCTGAGATAGCTGATGAAAATGTGATGTATGATTTCCTGCAGCCACTGAAAGAGTTTGATAAATTGAACATACCCGTAAGGTTGGCCATGCAGAATGATGTGAACGGGATAGCCTGGTGCATGCCGGATTATTTTAAGCATACAGGAGTCAAATACCTGATAATGGGTATCAACGAAACGAGGTCTGTGCTTCCGTTTGACAAACCGACATGCTTCTGGTGGGAATCTCCTTCAGGAGCACGGTTGCTGGCATTCAGGGCTGATCATTATATGACGGGCAACTTCTTTGGTATTGAAAGTGATGCAATAAAACCTGAAAACCTTCTTGGACATCTGGCAGACCTTGATAAAAAAGGCTACCCTTTTGACAAGATAGGAATACAATTTTCAGGATATTTTACCGATAATGCTCCTCCGTCAACTGTAGCCAGCAGGCATGTAATTGAATGGAATAAAAAGTATGAATATCCAAAGCTCAGGCTGGCTGTTGCAAGTGAATTTCCAGAATTTGTTGAGAAGAACTATTCCGATAAGCTTCCGGTATATAAAAATGCCTGGCTTGACTGGTGGACAGATGGTTACGGATCCACTTCACGTGAAACAGCTGAATCGCGAAAGGCAAAGAATATCAAGCAGGTTGATGAGGGCCTCTTTGCAATGGTATCTGTGATGGGGGGAGAATTGAACCCTTCTCTTGAGGTTAACCTCGATCATATTAATGAAAACATAATTTTCTTCGATGAACATACTTGTGGCGCTGATGAAAGTGTAAGTCATCCTTACTCGGAGAACTCAACAAAACAGTGGCTTCAGAAAGGGGCATATGCATGGGAAGCAATGAAGAAAGTAACCTTACTTAATGAGGAGGCAATGGCAAGATTTCAGCCCTACCTGAAGAAAGCTGATTTCCCGGTTATTTATGTTATGAATCCGGTGGGATGGGAAAGATCAGGTCATGTTAACCTTTTTATCGATTATGAAGTTCTCCCTGTAAAGACAGGAGCCAAGATAATTGATCTGGAAACAGGCAATGAGGTTCCGGCACAGATAGTAACAAAACGCAGGGAAGGGGCTTACTGGGTCCTTGAAGTCAATAATGTTCCTGCTTTGGGTTACAAGGCTCTTAAGATTGAACTGACCGGATATAATGCAAAGGAAGAGGAAGAGGGTGGCTCAGAGGTTCTGGAGAATAGTTTTTACAGGTTGGAAATAGATAGATCGACAGGTGCTGTAGGTTCATTGTTAGACAAAGAGTTAAATCTTGAACTTATAGATAAACAGAGTATTTACAAAATAGGCCAGCCTGTGAGGGAAACATCTGAAAAAAGGGATAAACCTCCTTTTCTCCACAGTACATGCACAAATATTAAGATCGAAAAGGGAATAAAAGGAAGTGTATGGGAGAGCATTTTTATAAAATATGACCTTGGGGGTTTTGAAAAGGGCAGGGAAGGGGAGCCAGTAGGGATTGAAGCAGAAATCAGGCTGTATAAAAATACAAAAAAGATCGAGTTCAGGTACATGGCCAGGAAACTGATAATCACTGATCCTGAAGCATCATATGTAGCCTTCCCGTTTTCAATGCCTGGTTCACGCATCGTATTTGAGACCATAGGGGGGATCTTATCACAGGGTCAGCAGCTCCCGGGATCGGCAACAGACTGGAATGTGGCCCAGAATTTTGTGGCTGTCAGGGGACAAGGAGGACAGATAGTTGTTGTAAGCAATGAGGTACCGTTATGGCATTTCAGCGATTTCAACATGGGCAAGTTTGACCGCAATCCAAAGGCTGGAAAACCCTGGCTCTATTCATGGGTAATGAACAACTACTGGTTCACAAACTTCAGGGCATACCAGGAGGGGGCTTTCAGCTGGAGCTACCAGATTACATCATCTTCAGATACAACAAACTCATTTGCAACAAAGTATGCCTGGAGTCAGAGGAACCATTACCCTACACGAACTTTTCCGGCAGGCAAGAATGAATTTGATAAACCAACTCTTGAAACATTGAAGATAAATGCTCCGGAGAATGTATTACTGGCTAACATCAGGCCTTCATTCACTAATCCGGGTGCAATTCTTCTAAGATTTCGTGAGCTGGAAGGTAAAGAAGGGGAGGTCATGCTCTCCTCTGCTGTTCCAGGCCGTTCTGTTAATAAAATAACAGAAGTAAATGCTGCCGGGAAGCATCTGGGCCAACCGATGGAGAGTATTAGTCTCAAACCATTCGAAGTGAAGTTTATTGAAGTTGAATTTTAATTTTCTTATTCCCCCTTTGAAGTGGGTAGGGGGATGTTAATTGGGTATCTATGATAATCATTTATTGTTACACAGAGGTTCACAGATAAACACAGAGAAGCAAGGATGATATGGAATTACACGGATTAATAACTCCGTGTCACTCCGTGAACTCCATGGTTCAAAAGCAAAAATATTATGAATTCAAGGGAACGTATTTTATCCGCAATCAATCATAAACAGCCCGACAGAGTACCGGTAGACCTGGGAGCTACCCCCAGCTCGGGAATTTCCGCTGTTGCATATCATAACCTGATAAGGCATCTTGGGATGTCCTACCTGAAGAACCAGGTTTATGATGTCATCCAGCAGGTGACACAACCTGAGATGGAGCTGCTTGAAAAATTTAATGTCGATGTACTGGACGTCGGCAGATTCTTTAACACACCTGATTATTATTGGCAGGAACTGGAGCTGATAAAGGGTGTCCCTGCCCTTTACCCAACATGGTTTAATCCCGTAAAACAACCCGATGGCAGCTGGCTTGCCCCCGGAAAAACAGGTGAGTATATAGGTAAAATGCCCGTGGGTGCTACATTCTTTGATCAGCAGATATTTCCTTATCTCGATGGATACCCTTCTGATTACAGTAACATAAGTCATGAAATGTCAAGGGTGATATGGGGAGGTTTCGGGTTTACTCCTTTTGACCATATAGATGAGAAGGATTTCTGGAAGATGCTGAGAGAGACTATTATAAGTGAAAAGGCAAAAACTGATAAGGCACTTCTGATTGGTATCGGGTGTAATCTTTTTGAATGGGGTACATTTCTTAGGAGGATAGATAACTTCCTGACGGACCTGTACCTGGAACCTGAAAACGTACACAGGTTACTGGATAAGCTGATGGAAGGACATATGTCATTCCTGGAAAAAATTTGTGAATCAGTGGGGGACCTTGTGGATATAATAAAGTTTGGTGACGATCTCGGCACAAATACAGGACCATTTATGCCCAGGGAAACCTACGAGGAGTTCTTTGGTCCTCGTCACAAGATGCTTTGTAATTATGTGAAAGAACACTCTTCTGCAAATACTATGCTTCATGTTTGCGGCGGCATTTATGAACTGATACCCGGACTGATAAATGCAGGATTTGATATCATCAACCCGGTGCAGATAAATGCCACTAATATGGAACCAGAGAGGTTGAAGAAGGAATTTGGGAAAGATATCACCTTCTGGGGAGGGGGTTGCAATACCCAGAGCGTGTTAAATTATGGTTCACCCGAAGAAATAAGAAAACATGTACTTCATAATCTCGAAGTTTTCAGTAAAGACGGAGGATATGTTTTCAATACTATCCATAATATTCTTCCGGATGTATTACCTCAGAATATAGTTGCGCTGTTTGATGCTGTTGAGGAGTTTAACAGGTGACCGGCTTCCGGCTACCGGCAACAAGTATTTTTTTATCAGTATGTCAGTATGTTCGGATAGTAAATTCCCCCTTTGAAGGGGGGCAGGGGGATGTTTAAGGTTAACGCTGAATTATTTCCAAAAATGAAAAACATATTTACCCCAGACTATACTAATCTTCTTTCTGTTCTGGAGAACAGGCGCCCCAAGCGTCTTCCAATATATGAACACCATATCGATCCTCCTTTTATTTCGAAAGCTTTAGGAGAGAAGATAGATCCTGCCGGTTTGAAAGGTGATGAACTTGTGGATTATTACAGGAAGGTGATTGGTTTCTGGAAAGAAATGACCTATGATGGTTTCGATTTTGAAGCTGCCATTTGTGATATTCTTCCCGGACATGGAGCTATCCTTGGAGGCATGGCGGGACCTATCCAGACCAGGGATGATTTCAATAAATACCCATGGAATGAGATCCCTGAAATATTTAAAAGAACTTATACTCCTCATTTTGAGGCTATCCGGGAGTGCTTACCGGCAGGGATGAAGGCATTTGGCGGATGTGGTTATGGAATATTTGAGGCAAGTCAGGACCTTGTAGGGTTTGAATATCTATGCGTAATGCAGTGCATGGATCCCGATCTTTTCAGAGATCTCTTTATCAGGATAGGTGATCTATGGGTGGAACTTTGGAGCTGGGTGATTGAGAATTATCACGATCTTTTTGTCTTCAACAGGATGGGTGATGATCTGGGACATAAAACTTCAACCATGCTGGATCCCGATATAATCAGGCAACATATTTTCCCCCAATATAAGCGCGTCATAGATCTTGTACATGCATCCGGGAAAAGATTTCTTCTTCACAGCTGCGGTTGTATATTCCCACTTATGGATGAAATTATTGAGCTTGGTATAGATGCCAAACACTCCAATGAGGACCAGATAGCCCCTTTCATGGAATGGATCGAAAAATATTCATCAAGGATTGGGCTGTTCGGTGGCTTTGATCTTAATCTTATAATACTCAATACCCCAGATGAAGTCTACAGCAATGTTCTGGAAATGGGAACATTATACCGTAACAAAGCAAATGGCTATGGCCTTGGTTCAGGAAATTCCATACCTGCTTATATTCCGGTTGATGGATTTCTCGCTATGATAGAGGCTATTAAGGAGATAAGGAGATGTGAGATATGAGATATGAGATATGAGATATGAGTGGTGAGTGATTAAATGATGTGAGGTGAAACTTAGGTACACCATTTCTCTGAATTGTTTATCATGGAAATCAGCATTTTCCTAACTTCTTCATATTCATCTAATAATCTAACTTGGATTTCTTTTTCAATATATTTACAATCATATGAATAATCGATCCAGTTTTCTGTTTCGTATTCCTCCCCTAATGAATCACTAAGTTTATTAATAAAGACTTTCTCATATCTTCGCTTTGCCCAGGATTCGGCTATAGAAGAAGTTACTGACCTTGAAGAACGACGAATCTGGTCTGTAAGTGAGTATGCCTCCTCTTTAGGATATCCCTTCGAAATCTCAAAGATCTCCATTGCAAGTTTGTAAGCTTTCTTATAAACAATCAAATCCTTATAACTACCTACTTTGCTCATATCTCAAATCTTATAATAATATCTCACATCTCATATCTCACATCTCATATCTCAAATCTATCAGAATTATACTCCTTCACAGCATCATAAGCAGCTATAACATTCTGAGGCGGTACCTCCGAAAGAATATTGTGTATCGGGGCAAAGACAAATCCTCCATCCTTTGAAAAGATTTCACATCTTTTAAGTACATCCCTCCTCACTTCATCAGGTGTTGCCCTGTTAAGTACTGAGGCTGTATCAACTCCTCCTCCCCAGAAAACAATATCCTTCCCAAACTCTTTCTTCAGTGATACCGGATCCATATCATGGCAATTGGTCTGAACAGGATTGAGTATGTCAATACCTACATCAATAAAATCGGGAATAAACTGTCTTACACTTCCACATGAGTGCATGAATATCTTCATGTCAGTATTCTGCTTTACGTAATCACAAAGCACTTTATAACGAGGCTTGAAATGTTTCCGGAAGGTCTCAAGGTCAATTAAAGGACCCGAAGTCATTCCCAGATCGTCACCGAATCTGATAACATCAACTATGTCGCCAAGTGAGCTGCACTTTTTTTCAAGTCCGGCAAGATGCATCTCAACAAGTATGTCAAGCATTTCAGAAAGTTTTGGCTCATCTGTCATCAGGTCAATAAGGAAGTTATCCATCCTTCTGATAAAGAATCCCAGTTCAACAAGTTTTACACCTCCTGACATAACAATGGCTTTACTGGTTGACTCTTTTAGCTTTACCAGCTTCTCCCTCTGTTCTCCTGCATTAAGGTTTGAAGCATGAGAATGAACTACCCAGCTTATCTTTTTAAGAGCTTTATTAAGGTCATTAAGATTTTCGGGATATCCTTTTTCATAAGGGAAATACATCTGATCATAAAAAGCAGTTCCTGATGCTCTTTTGGAAAGTATGGTGCCTTCATTATCAGTTGTATACCACGATCCGTCCTTGTCCTTAATTGGCCGGTACCATCCAGGAAACTGTGCCTTGCTTCCATCATGAAGTTCAACATTGTACCAATCGCCTGTATCAACAGATAACCTGTTTATGTCAAGTGTATCAACACCAAAATAATCTATTACCTCCATGTCGACATTAGCCAATTGCTGAACCACATCAAATACCCTTGTAGGCTTTTCGATTCCAAGGTGTCTTTTAAGGTTGTTGTATGCAATAGCTGATATCCCTGTTACCGTTGAACTTCCGAGGTCAACAGGGATCTTATCGGGTTCCTTATGATTCAGTGCAAGAAGTAATCTGTCTCGGGAGTTCATTTTTTGATTGATTTTCAAGCTCTTCCCTACAGGTTAGAAGCTACCATCTCTATTTTCAGATTTTCAGGAAGATCTTCTTTTTATATAAGATGTAAAGGAATATCCATCCTATTGCAGTTATTCCCAGCCCGTTAATAAGAGGTGTCCAGGTCTCAGGCATCAGTTCAGTAAGACCCTTGAAAAAGAACCTGTTTGCATTACCGAAATTCACAATCCTCCCGGTAAGGTATATGGTAATTGGATTCAAACCTATTACTACAAAGAATAATGTCCATTTTTTATAGCCCCATACATCAATAATGAGATAAAATAATGCAAAGAGCAAAAGGCTTAACCCACCTACAAAACAGACAAATGAACTCGACCAGAGGTATTTGTTTATTGGGAAGGCGATATTCCAGATCCTGCCCAGTATTATTAACACTATTGCAGCAAAAACCATATAGAGCACCCTGCGAAGGGGTTTATTAATCATGTATTGTGAACCTATAAACTGTCCTGTTAACATTCCAAGAAGAGCAGTGCAGATTGCAGGTATTGTGCTTAACAGACCTTCGCTGTCTCCATATTCATAACAGCAAAACCTTCCCGGTAACATCAACCTGTCGATATATCCCGCCAGGTTGCCTTGCGTGGAAAATGGATCGGTGGCTCCAAGATCATGTGCAGGAAAGAGAAGAAATAACAACCAGTAAACGATCAGAATACCGGCAATCCAGATAATACGGAATGTAAGCTTTGTATTCATAAAAATAAGAGCGGCAAACATCCATGCCATACCGATTCGTCCAAGCACGCTTCCATAGCGCATATGGGCAAAATCGAAGTTTATGCCATTATTATAGACAATGCCTATAAGAAGGAGTAACAATCCACGGCTGATTACGTGTTTGTAAATAGATTTCCTGCTGTCATTCATTGCAATTCTCTTTGCAAGCGAGAAGGGAAAAGATATTCCGGCTACGAAAAGAAACAGGGGAAAGATCATATCATAAAAATGAAAACCGTGCCATGGCACATGGTCAAGCTGCTCTGACCACCATTGAAGAACAGGCCATCCGGTTAGTGTTGCGAGACCAACGAAAATACTTTCTCCACCCATTATCCAGAACATATCGAAGCCACGAAGTGCATCAAGTGACTGAAGTCTTTTAGAGGGTGTTTTTTGCTGTGATTCCATAGTTTATAAGTGTAATATTAAATTTGTCAATTTAAGTTAAAAATTTTCCTGTGAAGGGATTTATTCGCTTATAATTTGCATATTTGAATAACGATAAGGATTAGCTTCAAATATAGTAAATATTGTAAATGTCTTTAACTCACAACACATTCCAGAAATAATGAGTGTAACCCAATCTAATGGCTCAGGTCCGGGCCTTAAGCGAGTACTTGGACTTTCTTCACTGGTTCTTTACGGGATAATTCTTATTCAGCCAACGGCACCAATGCCTCTTTTTGGGGCAGCAGCAACACTGGCTAAAGGTCATGTGGTTACAACCATAATTATAGGTATGATAGGGATGATGTTCACTGCCATAAGCTATGGCCGGATGGCAAATGTCTATCCCAGTGCCGGATCGGCCTATGCATATGTAAGCAGGGAGATTCATCCTTCAGTAGGGTATTTTATCGGATGGGGGATGATTTTCGACTATATAATGAACCCTATAATCTGCGTTATCTGGATAAGTAAGGCAGCTATGAACATGATCCCTGAAATACCATTTCCGGTCTATGCAGTTGCATTCACTCTGCTTTTTACCGGGATGAATCTCAGAGGAATAGAATCCAGTTCCCGGACAAATGCAGTTATTGCTGCCGGGCTTGGAGTAGTTATCATTCTCTTCCTGGGGGCAGCTGCCAGGTATCTGTTCATTCATCCTCCGGATGGTATTTCTGAATGGACCAGGCCCTTTTATGATCCTCAGACATTTTCATTTAATGCCATGTCGGCAGGAGCGTCACTTGCCGTCCTTACTTATATAGGATTTGATGGAATATCAACCCTCTCGGAAGAGGTAAAGAATCCCCGTCGGAACATACTTCTTGCTTCTGTGCTGGTTTGTATTATTACAGGTACACTGGCTTCAATTCAGGTATATACTGCTCAGATGGTTTGGCCCGGAAGCACCTTCCCGGATCAGGACACTGCATTTGTTTATATAGCCGGTAGGGCGGGTGGGCAATGGTTGTTTCACACTGTGAATTTTGCACTTCTTATAGCTACAATCGGGTCAGGTTCGGGAGCTCATCTGGGAGCAGGGAGACTACTGTACGGGATGGGTCGTGATAATGCTATCCCAAAGAAATTCTTTTCATATATAAATCCAAAAACAAGGATCCCTTCAAACAACATCATTCTTGTTGGAGGAATTGTTTTGATCGGTGCTTTTCTTGTCACATATTCACTTGGAGCTCAGCTTTTAAATTTTGGAGCCCTGATAGCCTTCATGGGAGTAAATGCCTCCTCCTTTGTTCATTATTTCCTCGGCAGCAAGAAGAAAACTTTCTGGAGCTTTATGGTTCCTGTTCTGGGATTTTCCATTTGCCTTTACCTCTGGTTCAGTCTTGGCGGGTCTGCTAAAATTGTTGGTATGATATGGCTGTCTATCGGTGTTCTTTATGGGGCATACCGTACTTCGTGGTTCCGCAAGCCTTTACAGTTTGCTGAATTGAATAATAATGAAGATTAAAAATTCAGAAAAATTTCACATAATCAGTTAAAAAATTCTCAGCTATGAAGAAATCATTAAATCATTTGTTATTGTTATCAGCTTTTATGCTGATTATAATGTTATTATCAGCAGGAAAAAGTAATTTATCTGCCCAGGCAAAGCAGGAGTACTATGAACTGAGGGTATATCATCTGGACTTGGGTGCCGGACAGGAGGGAAAGGTTGATGCATTTCTTAAAGATGTATACATCCCGGCACTTCATAGGGCAGGCATTGCTAAAGTAGGTGTATTCAAGCCAATAGAGACCGATGTGCTCTTCGGTAAAAGAATCTTCGTATTTATTCCGGTTAAGACAACAGATCAGTATGTGTCGCTACAGGAGGTCCTTTCAAAAGATAAATTGTATACGGAAGCTGCCAGATCATTTATTGATGCACCATTTAATGAACCTCCCTATGCCAGGTGCGAAAGGATCATGCTGAAAGCCTTCAGGAACATGCCTCAGCCATTCTTCCCATCATATACAAACCCTGTTTCGGAGCGGGTATATGAGCTGCGAAGTTATGAGAGTGCTACAGAGGCAAAGGCTGCAAAAAAGATCCAGATGTTCAATGAGGGAGGTGAGATAGATATTTTTACCAGTCTGAAATTCAATGCTGTTTTCTATGCTGAGGTAATTTCAGGAAGCGCCATGCCTAACCTGATGTATATGACTACGTTTTCCGACATGGTTTCGCACGATGATCATTGGAAGGCCTTCGGAGCTACTCCGGAATGGAAAAAACTATCTGCCATGGAAGAGTACAAAAATACTGTTTCCAATATCAACAAAAATCTTCTTCGTCCGACTAATTATTCAGATTTCTGATCTAATTATCTGCGTCAATCAGCGAGATCTGCGGGAAAATCAAATCTCCCGCTGATCACGCAGATTTTCGCTGACAGGTAATATTCTATACCACTACATTAATTTTTGAGATCGCATCTTCAACTTCTGCTGCTGTCAGTTCATGATCAGGCAGATTGTTTTCAAAGTATTTCTCATATGCAGAAATATCAAAGTGCCCATGTCCGCTGAGGTTGAAAAGTATGGTTTTTGAAACTCCTTCAAGATCTGCTTTTCTTGCTTCATCGAGTGCGCCAGCTATCGCATATGAAGACTCAGGTGCCGGAAGTATCCCTTCGGTTCTGGCGAAGAGAACTGCTCCTTCAAAGCATTCCCTTTGCATTTTTGCTTTTGCTTCAATAAATCCATCCTTAAGCAGTTGGCTTACAAGAACACCTGCTCCGTGGTAACGCAAACCCCCTGCGTGTATCTTGTCAGGCATAAAGTTATGTCCCAGGGTGTACATTGGAAGGAGGGGAGTCATTCCTGCCGTATCACCAAAGTCGTATGTAAAAATACCTTTCGTAAGCTTAGGGCATGATGACGGTTCCACAGCAACAAGCCTTATGTTTTTACCATTCTGAAGTTTTTCACGAAGGAATGGAAATGCAATTCCTGAGAAGTTGGAACCACCACCGAAACATCCTATGACAACATCGGGGTAATCTCCTGTCTTATTCATCTGAATCAGGGCCTCCTGTCCAATAATTGTCTGATGCAGAATAACATGATTTAACACGCTTCCAAGTGAATACTTGGTATATGGATCCTGCATGGCAATCTCCATGGCTTCAGAAATTGCTATCCCGAGACTTCCAGGTGAATCAGGATCAATTTCAAGAATTTTTCTTCCTGCTGCTGTAAGTGTGCTTGGAGATGGAACAACCTTTGCATTGTAAATATTCATCATAAGTTTACGTCCTGGCTTCTGGTCGAAGCTTACTTTTACCATAAAAACAAGCAGTTCAAGACCAAAGTGATTGCAGGCGAAACTCATCGCACTTCCCCACTGGCCTGCTCCTGTTTCGGTTGTAATTCTTCTTACACCCTCCTGCTTGTTGTAATATGCCTGAGCAATAGCTGTGTTGGCTTTATGTGATCCGGAATAATTCCCTCCTTCATATTTATAGTAGATTTTGCTTTTGGTCCCAAGAGTTTTTTCGAGGTTATAAGCCCTGAACAGAGGAGATGGGCGGTAGTTTATATAAAGGTCGAGCACTTCATCAGGAATATCAATATATCTTTCTGTTGATACCTCCTGTTTTATGAGTTCCATAGGGAATACACCTGCAAGATCTTCAGGACCTACAGGCTGTTTTGTTGCAGGGTGAAGCGGAGGTAATGGTTTATTGGGCATGTCTGCTATGATATTATACCATTGCCTGGGCATTTCATTTTCTGTTAAGATGATTTTTTTAAATTTTTCCATGATTTCAAATATTTATTTTGGTTAGTAATTTTCAAAAAAAAAGCACGCTGTGTACAGCGTGCCTCTTAAAGAAATATTTTTTTACTCTTATATTATGGCTTGTAACACAGCATTACCGAGGCAGCTGCACCAAGACCAGATATATGAGCGGTTTGTTTTCATGTCATCAAAAATAGTTATTTTTTTAAAATTCAAAACAAAAAATCAACTTTTTTAATCTATTCTGCTTTTTTTGTTTTGAAATGTTATGTAATTATCAGATTTTGTTTAATTCATGAACTATAGCGCCGAGCGATCTGATATCATCAAAAAAACCGGGATATGATTTGGCGACACTCTGCGAATCCTTAATGAATACTCTTCCTGATGCTTTAAGTGCAGTAATTGCCATTGCCATTGCAATCCTATGATCTTCATGCGACTCCACCTTTCCTCCCGTTGGCTGGCCTCCTTTTATTTTCATAACATCACCTTCAATATCAACCTCTATACCAATCTTTCCGAATTCCTGACTGATAGCATCAGCCCTGTTACTCTCCTTGTGCTTAAGTCTTGAAACACCTTTAATTGTGGAAACGCCATCACAATAGGAAGCTAATGCTGCAAGAGGGGGAAAGAGATCAGGTGCATGTGTTGCATCAAAGCTGAATGCTTTCAGTTTTGAAGATGCTATTGTGATGATATCATTATTCAATGTCAATTTTGCACCTGCATCTTTTAGGGCATCTAATATTGCCATGTCGCTCTGACGGCTTGATTGCTTAAGTCCTGTGACAGTAAGTTCACCATTAATTGCCCCGGCTGCAAGCAGGAATGCTCCGCCGCTCCAGTCTCCTTCCACAGTATATTCACGTGGCTTATATTTCTGGTTACCAGGTATTCTGAAAAGTGAATAATTATCGTTATGTATTACTATGCCAAAATCTTTAAGTATCTGCAGGGTCATATCTATGTATGGCCTGCTTTTAAGATTTCTGACTTTAATTTCCGAATCGTCCGATACAACAGGTAAAGCCATCAGCAGTCCTGTAAGAAGCTGACTGCTAACCGATCCGTCAATTTCACATTTCCCGCCTTTGACAGGACCTTTGACAGACAAGGGAAGGTATCCGTCAGTAGTCTGACACACAACTCCAAACTGTCTGAGGGCCTCATCAATCATGTTCATAGGTCTCTTTCTGAGAGAGTTGGCTCCGGTCATTATTATCTCCTCCGGGAACAATGCAGCAATGGGGGAGAACATCCTTATTGCAAGGCCTGATTCACCGCAGTTTAGCTTTGCCTCTCTGAGTTCACCTGTACCGTCAATGATAAGTTTATCAGGTGAAGGTTCAATTCTTGCACCGAGTCCGACTGCTATGCTCATAGCGGCAAGCGAGTCGTCACAATATGAAGGATTATGGATTGTACTCTCTCCGTCAGCCAGCAGAGCTGCAGCTATCGCACGCTGGGTCATACTTTTTGATGATGGGGCTTTTACAGTGCCTTTCAGCAGCGACGGATCAATATGTCGTTCCATAACTTATTTATTAGATTATCTATTATTCATTAAGTTAACTCTCTACACCTGTTATGATGTTTATTTTAAGTCCCCCTTGAGGGATTTAGGGGTTTCCTCATTCATAACTTTCATCTGGTGGTTGATCGATTCCTGGTGAATGGCCTTGAAAATAATATCAATCATCTCGGAGCTGAGTCCCTTGGCCTGCCCTTTGACAATAGCCCTTTTAATAATTTCATCCCACCGGATACTCTGCAAGATAGTGATATTATTTGCCTTTTTATAGCGTCCTATAGTTTCAGCAACCTTCATTCTTTTTTCCATAAGATCCAGGAGATGGTCGTCATATACATCAATCTGCTGACGAAGCTCTCCAAGTACATCAATAAGCTTTGGATCAGCAGGATTAGGATTCCTTAATATAAGCCTGCTGAGAAGCTCCTTAAGGTCATTAGGTGTTACCTGCTGGGCTGAGTCGCTCAGAGCTTTTGCCGGATCAATATGTGATTCGATCATCAGGCCATCGAAGTTGAGGTCCATGGCCTTCTGGGATATCTCATGCAGGTACATTCTTGCTCCTGCAATATGGCTCGGATCACAGATTATAGGCAGATCGGGGATCCTTCTTCGTAATTCAATAGGGAGCTGCCAGTTAGGCTGATTCCGGTATAATGTTTTCTCATATGTCGAAAATCCTCTGTGTATGGCACCGATTCTTGTAATTCCTGCCCTGGCAATTCTTTCAATAGCACCTACCCATAATTCAATATCAGGATTAATAGGATTTTTAATAAGAACCATAACATCCACACCCTGGAGGGCATCGGATATCTCCTGGACTGTGAAAGGATTAACAGATGTCCTTGCGCCTATCCACAGCATATCTATACCGTATTTAAGGGCTTCATATACATGTCGTTCATTGGCAACCTCTATCCCGACGAGCAATCCAGTCTCCTGTTTTACCCTCCTGAGCCATTTCAACCCTTCTGAACCAACACCCTCAAAAGAGTTTGGCCGCGTCCTTGGTTTCCATATTCCTGCACGGAATACACTTACCTCTTTAAGTTCAGCAAGCTGCCTGGCTGTCTCCATTACCTGTTCTTCTGTTTCTGCACTGCAAGGACCGGATATAAGAAATGGCCTGCCTTTGTAGCCTTTCCAGTCAGTTATCTGTGAGTTTTCAATTTTAAGAGTCATATTTTTAAGCTATAAGTTTTAAAAGGTTACATTTTAATAGTGCCTAAAGTGCCTAGAGTGCCTGAAGTACTTAGAGTTTTGGTTCTCATATTATTCTTTTTATTTTTAACTCTAGCTCACTCCACACTTTAGCTCACTCCAAACTTAATTCAAAATCTTCCTGATTTTGTTTGCCTCCTCCATTAGGTTCTTTAAACCTTCCAGATCTTTTTCCTTTATCATTTTTTTAAACTGATTCATTTTTTCGATGTAGGTATCCATTACTTCAATGATATACCCGGCATTTTCAAGGAAAATAGGTGCCCATGTGTCTCCGTTGCTTTTTGCAAGACGAACAGTACTCTCAAATCCTCCACCGGCAAGAGTCAGAATGTTCTGCTCTTCATTTTCCTTCTCAAGTACACTTAATGCCAGTGAGAACGAGGTTATATGTGAAATATGGGAGATATATGCAACATGAATATCATGTTCGGCAGAATTCATGTACACCTTTTTCATATTCAGGATATTCAGCATACTTTCAACTTTGATAAGAGCGTCAATATCACTAAGCTCACGGTCACAAATTATAACATTTTTATAATCGAAAAGTTTTCCGATAGCTGCCAGGGGACCTGAAAATTCAGTGCCAGCCATAGGATGTGCAGCAACGTATCTGCCCCTTGCCGGATGATTTCTTGCGACCTCTGCCATGCCTACTTTTGTTGATCCCATATCAGTAACAACTTTTGATGAGCCGGCAATCATGTCGAGGATGGATGGGAGCATTTTACAGTTTGTACTGACAGGAGTTGAAAGTATGATCAGTTCACTTCTCTCTACTGCGTTTTCAAGTGTTTCTATCTCATCAACAAGTCCGGTTAGCTTTGCAATATTCTGATGGTGAACACTTGAGTCTACTCCAAGTATTGTGTCTGCAAATTTTCGCTTCCTCAGATCTACTGCCATGGAACCGCCTATTAATCCTATACCTACTATTGTTATTGTCATTTGTAATTTTTTTTATCTTTTTTTTTTTAAACCGATTACCAGCTACCGGTTGCCGGATGCGATTTACTCATTTACTAATTTCATCAACCTTTCTTTCGCTTCCTTCAGCTTGTCTGCTGTTGCACATAATGATATGCGGATATACCGATCTCCATTTTCACCGAAAATGAATCCGGGAGTGATGAAGACATGAGTTTTCTGAAGAATATTCTCAACAAAATCCTCACATGATTTTATGTTACCGGGAAGTGCTCCCCACACAAAGAGTCCAACCTGCTCTTTATTATAGCTGCATTTAAGAAGATCCATTATCTCCTCAACTACTTTACGCCTTTTTACATATACTTCATTTACATTATCATACCACGATTCAGGGCAATTAAGGGCCTCTACGGCAGCTGCCTGTAATCCTAAGAACATCCCTGAATCCATATTGCTTTTTACCTTAAGCACTTCATTGATATAACCGCTATGCCCGGCAACCATTCCTATTCTCCATCCAGCCATATTCTGAGATTTGCTGAGGGAATTAAGTTCAAGAGCGATCTCTTTTGCCCCGTCAACTGAAAGAATACTGAGATATTCCTTATTAAGAATAAAACTGTATGGATTATCATTACAGATAAGTATAGAATGATCTGAAGCAAACCTGACCAGCTCTCCGAAAAGATCCATTGATCCTTTTGTACCCGTAGGCATATGAGGATAGTTGATCCACATCACTCTGACCTTACTCAGATCTCCTTTTTCAAGTGCTTCAAGATCAGGCATCCATCCTGTTTTTTCACTAAGGTCATATTTTCTTACAATCCCTCCGACAAGATTTGTGACTGAAGTATAGGTAGGGTATCCCGGGTCAGGAACAAGCACTTCGTCACCCGGATTGACGAATGCCATGCTGATATGCATTATGCCTTCCTTGCTGCCCATAAGTGGAAGAATTTCAGAATCCGGATCAAGCATTACATTGAAGTATTTCCTGTACCATTCTGCAAAAGCCTTTCTAAGGGAAGGAATCCCCTTGTAGCTCTGGTATCCGTGTGATCCGGGTTTTTTTGCCTCTGATATCAGGGCTTCAATTGTTGCCTCAGAAGGAGGCTGATCGGGACTTCCGATGCCCAGGTTAATGACATCGGCTCCTTCTTTTCTCATCCTGTCAATCTGAGCAAGCTTCTTTGAGAAGTAATATTCCTGGACTGATTCGGTCCGTTTGGCTGGCTTAACTATCATATAGCATATCTCCTTTATAATAAACACCAAGTATTTCCAGATCGTTTGTATGGTCCCTGAGAATTCTCCTTATAATTTCCGAGTTTACATTTTTAGGCATCTCAAGGTCACAATAGAACATATATTGCCATTCTCCATATAACCTTGGAACTGATTGGATCTTAGATAAATTTATTCCCATTTCAGCCAGTTTTACCAGGACTTTTGCAAGTGATCCGGGTTTATGTCCGGTTGAGAAGCATATTGATATCTTGTTGCCTTCCTTATTGCCCATCTCTTCAGGTCCAACCACAAGAAACCTGGTATAGTTCTGCTTATATGTTTCAATTCCCGGTGCTATCACTTTGAGACCGTAAATTCTGGCCGCTTCATTTGATGCAATTGCTGCCACTCCCTTTATATTTTCCAGGCTTATTTCTTTAGCACTGCCGGCTGTGTCGTCGCTCTCTATTAGGACCCATGAAGGATGATGTTTCAGAAAATCCATGCATTGTGCAAGAGCGATAGGATGGGATCGAACCTCATGTATGTCATCAATGGTTTGCCCGGGTAAGGCCATGAGATTCTGTACTATACGCAGGTTGTGTTCGCCAAGCATCTTCATTCCCGACTCGCGGATCAGAGTGTAATTCTGAAGAATACTGCCGGATCGGGCATTCTCAATAGCCATAACTGCATAGTCAGCTTCGCCTCTTAGAACTTTATTGAGAGTTATGTCGAATGTGGAACATGGAACGATCTCAATTTCATCGTAATTGAAATACTGCCGTGCCGCCACTTCATGAAAACAACCTGTTTCTCCCTGTATTGAAACCTTCATATACTGATTAATATTAAAAAATTAGGGTCCCTTTCGGGGACCCTTGTTTTCATATAATTTCTTATTATCTGTATACAAAAATCCCCTTATCTCTTTTTAAAATAAAAAAAGAAGTAAAAATAAGAGGTGAAGTATGAGTATACAATATTCATAATTACTGTTTATTGGCTTACAAAAATAATTTAATTTTCATAATAACAAATAAAAATTATACAAAATAGGTTAATAAGTTACTTATTATAAGAAGATTTTTATCAATTTCCCGGTCTTCCTCCTTACGCCTTATGCCTTACGCCTTATGCCTTATGCCTCTCCTTAAGCACAGCCTCAATCTCCTCAATTGAAGTTCTTTTTGCTTTAAGAAGTACAAGGAGGTGATAGAGTAGATCGGCAGCTTCATTCTTAAAAAGATCCGGATTATCATCTTTTGATTCGATAACCAGCTCTACTGCTTCTTCACCTACCTTCTGTGCAACCTTATTAATGCCTTTTTTAAAAAGCTTATTTGTATATGAATCCTTTTCATCATCATCAATCCGTTGATTGATAACCTTTTCAAGATGGTATAAAAATCCTTTTGCAGTATCAGCACCAAAACAAGAAGTGGTACCGTTATGGCATGCAGGCCCGGCTGCATTTACCTTGATAAGTAATGTGTCGCTGTCACAATCAGCAGATATTTCCTTTACATACAGGAAATTTCCTGATGTTTCCCCTTTGGTCCAAAGACGTTTCTTACTCCTGCTGAAAAATGTTACTTTTCCTTCTTTTCTGGTTTGTTCCAGAGCCTCCTGATTCATGTATCCAAGCATCAGTACCTGCAATGAGGAATAATCCTGAACAATTGCCGGCACAAGGCCATTTCCTTTTGTAAAGTCTATTTTCATAATTAGTATCTTACTGCAATCTTTTCATCCTTTAAATACTTCTTCAGGTCCCTGATATCAATCTCTCCAAAATGAAAAATACTTGCAGCCAGTGCTGCACTGCATGAAGTGATAAAGAAGACATCCCTGAAGTGCCTCATCGTCCCTGCACCACCGGAGGCAATAACCGGGATATTAACACTCCTGCTTACCTCAGCAGTAATTTCAAGAGAAAATCCCGACTTTGTTCCATCGGTATTCATTGATGTCAGCAGAATCTCGCCAGCCCCCAGCTCAACAATTTTCTTTGCCCATGGCACCGTTTTGAAAGGTGTCGGCACACGGCCTCCGTTGACAAATACTTTCCATCCGTCATCTGTCAGTTTTGTGTCGATGGCTACCACAACGCACTGGCTACCGAACTGTGAAGCTATTTCTGAAATCAACTCAGGTCTTTTAACAGCCGATGAATTTATTGTAATCTTATCAGCCCCGGCCTTTATCAGAACACTTACATCTTCAACACTGTTAATCCCTCCTCCTACAGTAAAAGGGATATTAATTTCTGCCGCAATTCTTTCAACAAGTCCTGCCAGGGCTTTTCTTTTCTCAATTGTAGCGGTTATATCAAGAAAAACAAGTTCATCCGCCCCCTGTTTAACATATGCTTTAGCGAGTTCAACAGGATCTCCGGCATCGATGAGATTCAGAAAATTAACACCTTTAACCGTTCTGCCATCCTTTATATCAAGGCATGGTATAATCCTTTTTTTCAGCATAATTCTGACAGTTCTTTTAGTGTTACCTTACCCTCATAAAATGCTTTGCCTATTATAGTGCCTTCACATCCTATCTCTTTCATATTCTTAATATCTGTTATAGATGAAATGCCTCCGCTGGCAATAAGGTTTACTTTTGTTCCTGCAAGTATTTCTTTATAGATTTCAGTTGATGGCCCCTGCAGCATTCCATCTTTACTGATATCTGTGCAGATCACATATTTAACTCCTTTCGAGGCATATTCAGCGATAAAGTCAATTATATCCTTTTCAGAGTTTTCAAGCCACCCTGATGCTGAGACTTTTCTATCGGAAAAGTCGGCTCCAAGTATAAGTTTATCATTTCCGAATTCATTTAGCAACTCAAGGAAGTGCGGAGGTTCCTTAATAGCAATGCTGCCTGCAGTAACCTGCTTTGCACCTGCATCGTATATACGTTTAATATCATCTGCAGATTTTAGTCCTCCACCGTAATCGATCGTCAGCCTGGTTTTTCCTGCAATTGCTTCAAGTACTCTGATGTTCTCAATTCTTCTGTTCTTTGCCCCGTCGAGATCAACCAGGTGGAGGTACTTCAATCCATTGTCCTCTATCTGTTTTGCTATATCAAGCGGATCCTCATTATAAACCTTTTCCGTACTGAAGTCTCCCCTGGTAAGCCTGACACATTTTCCTCCGATTATATCGATGGCGATAATTATTCTCATAGTTCAAGGAAATTTCTAAGTATTTTTTCTCCGACTCCCGCTGACTTTTCCGGGTGGAACTGGGTAGCATAGAAGTTATCCTTCTGCATTGCAGCACTAAATGGTACAATATATCCGCATGTGGCAACTGTCGATGAAGATATCTCAGCATAGTAACTGTGAACATAATAGACATCTTCATCGAGAGAAATTCCTTTGAACAGATCACCTTTAACTGAAAAAAAATTGTTCCATCCCATATGAGGTATCTTATCCACTGGAGGGAAGAGCTTAATTTCAGTATCAAATATTCCAAGGCATTGGGTATCAGATTCTTCGCTATGACGACAAAGAAGCTGAAGGCCAAGGCATATGCCAAGAAGCGGTTGGGTAAGCGACCTGATTGTCTTGTCCAGACCTTTCTCTTTAAGATAACTCATTGCCGATCCAGCCTCTCCAACCCCTGGAAAGATTACCTTATCAGCACTTGATAGATCCTTTTTGTTATCAGTAATGATGCTTTCATACCCGAGCCTGGTCAGTGCATTTCCGACCGACATGATATTGCCTGCATTATATTTCACAATCGCTATCATAGAGCTCCTTTTGTCGAAGGCAGATTGAAGTTATCTGTCTGTTTTACTGCCATTTTTATTGCTTTGGAGAATGCCTTGAAGATAGCTTCGATCTTGTGGTGTTCATTATCTCCTGAGGCTTTTATATTCAGATTGCACCTGGCATTGTCAGAAAATGACTTGAAAAAATGATAGAACATTTCAGAGGGGAGTTCACCTATCTTTTCCCTTTTAAATTCAGCATTCCAGATCAGCCAGGGCCTGCCTCCGAAATCGAGAGCCACCTCTGCCAGGCTATCATCCATAGGAAGGACAAAACTATATCTTTCAATACTTTTCTTACTTCCAAGGGCTTTGAGAATTGATTCCCCAAGAGCAATAGCAACATCCTCTATAGTATGGTGTTCATCCACATTAAGGTCGCCTTTTGCAATAATTTTCAGATCAATATTGCCATGCCGGGCAATCTGTTGAAGCATATGATCGAAAAATCCAAGTCCGGTTGTTATATTGCTTTTTCCGGTGCCATCCAGGTTTACACTTACTTCAATAATTGTTTCAGATGTTTTTCTTATGATTTTAGATGTACGTGGGATACTCTTCAGAAAGCCATATATCTCATTCCATTTGGTAGTTGACAATGAAGCATTAAGAGAATTTTGACTATTTATGAATATAGCCTTGCATCCAAGGTTCATGGCAAGCTGAATATCTGTGAGCCTGTCGCCGATAACATAAGATGATTCAAGATCAATTCCCTTTGAAAGATATTTGACAAGCATTGCAGTTCCGGGTTTGCGGGTGGGAGCTTTTTCTCCGGGCAGGGTTCTGTCGATAAAAATCTCTTTGAACTCAACTCCTTCACCCTTAAGGATCTGAAGCATCATGGTCTGGACCGGCCAGAAGGTGTTTTCGGGATATGATGCAGTGCCCAGACCATCCTGGTTTGTAACCATAACAAGTTCATAGTCTGTCTCATTGGCTATCTTTGAAAGGTTTGTTATAGCTCCGGGCAGAAATTCTAACTTATCAAAGCTGTCGACCTGTTCATCCGGTGGTTCTTTTATTATTGTACCATCCCGGTCAATAAAGAGTACCTTCTTCATATCTGTATTGTTTTTAAGGCCTTTAAAAGTTTATTATTCTCAGATGGTTTGCCGACTGTAATCCTGATACAGTTATTAACAACCTGGTTCCTGTTTCTTACAATGATATTCATTTTGACCAGTTCACTATAAATTAGATTGGCATCCTTAACTTTTACAAGTAGAAAATTAGCATCTGACGGATATATCATTTCTGTTAGTCCAAGTTTTAAAAGTCTGATTACAAGCTTCTCCTTCTCTATTCTAATCTTCCTGAGCTGGTTTTCCTTCTCATTTGTTCTGTAAATCTTGTGTAGCGCTGTGACCTGGTTGATAGTACTTATATTATATGGTGGTTTTATTTTGTTAAAATATTGCACAATTTCCTTGCTGGCAAATGCCATCCCAACTCTTACTGATGCCAGTCCGAAGGCCTTGCTGAAGGTTTGCATTACTATCACATTGGGATATTTTCCGACAAGTTTAAGTAAGGAAGGCTTGTCACTGAAATCGATGTATGCTTCGTCAATAATAACTACGCTTCCGGAATCCGCTACGATCTTTTCAACATCTGCATAATCCATGCAGTTCCCAGTCGGATTGTTAGGGGAGCAAATATATATAAGCTTCAGGTTACTGTCCGTGAGGATACCGGTAACTTTTTTCATATCAATCTGGAAGGATGGATTTAGAGGGAGCTTGATGACCTCCACATCATTTACCGATGCTGATACTTCATACATTCCGTAAGTTGGAGTAAAGATGAGTGCCTTATCAGCTCCGGGACGGCAGAATACCCTGAAGCACAAGTCTATTATCTCATCACTGCCATTTCCAAGGAAAATATTTTCCTCAGGTATTCCTTTATATTCAGATACCGCTTTTTTCAAATCCCTCTGATAGGGATCCGGATAGCGATTCAGCCTGCCGTAAGGATTTTCATTTGCATCAAGGAAGATACCCGTATTTCCCTTAAATTCGTCCCTGGCACAGGAATACGGAGTAAGTTTTTTTACATTTTCCCTGACGAGATCATTTATTTCAACCATTCTTCAAGCTTTTTAATCTGATAGTTACTGCATTTCTGTGGGCTCTGAGTTTTTCTGCCTCAGCCATTGTTTCAATGGCAGGTCCTATTGCCATAATACCTTCCTCTGTAATTTCCTGGAAGGAGATATTCTTTTGGAAACTTTCAACAGATACTCCGCTGAAATTTTTTGCAAAGCCATTCGTCGGGAGTGTATGATTGGTTCCTGATGCGTAGTCGCCGGCGCTTTCGCAACTGAAGCTGCCTATAAATACCGATCCTGCATTTAATACCTTTTCTGCCATTGCCCGGCTGTTATGAGTATTTATAATAAGGTGTTCCGGAGCATAACTGTTACTGAACTCCATACATTCATCAAGATTTTTCAGTACTATCATCAGGCTGTTATCCAGTGCTTTACTAGCAATCTCTTTCCTGGGCAACTCTGATAGCTGCCTTTCTACTGCTATGTTAACCTTTTCCGGGAGATCTGGTGAATCGCTTACAAGTATAACCTGGCTGTCGGTACCATGTTCTGCCTGCGATAGAAGATCCGCCGCAACAAAATCAGGATCTGCAGAATTATCAGCAATTACAAGGACTTCACTGGGGCCGGCGGGCATATCAATCGGAATACCATCCTGCTGAACAAGCTCTTTTGCCCTGGTAACATACTGGTTCCCCGGACCGAAGATCTTATATACTTCAGGTATAGTCTCTGTACCATATGCCATGGCAGCAATAGCCTGGGCTCCGCCTGCTTTAAAGATTTCTTTTATCCCTATGAGGTTAGCTGTATAGAGTATAACAGGATTTACCTTTCCTGCTTTGTCAGCGGGGGTACAGAGAATAATCTCTCTGCAGCCGGCAATTTTTGCAGGTATTCCCAGCATAAGGACTGTAGAAAAAAGAGGTGCACTTCCACCTGGAATGTACAATCCGACTTTTTCAACAGGAACACTTTTCCTCCAGCATTTTATACCATTCGCAATTTCGACAGGTGCTTCCTCCTTCAGTTGAGCCAAATGGAACTTTTCAATGTTTGATCTTGCAATATTTATTGCTTTTTTCAGATCATCAGATACCATAGAGACACCTTCATCTGTCTCTTTTTTAGTTACTTTTAGTCTGTCAGGCTTAACACCTTCAAATTTTTCAGTGTAATAGAGAAGAGCTTCATCACCATTATTTCTTACACCTTCAATTATATCTTTTACGACTGACTCCAGATCAGATCTCTTTATTCCGGGCCTCGTACAAAGGGTCTCCCATTTTTCTTTTTCAGGAAAAAGGATTGTTTTCATCAGAGTATCATTTTTTCTATTGGAATTACCAGTATCCCTTCAGCTCCGGCCTCCTTCAGCTGATTAATCCTTTCCCAGAATTCATCCTCCTTTACTACTGAATGCAGGCTGCACCATCCTTCTTCGGCAAGAGGAAGAACAGTAGGACTCTTCATCCCCGGAAGGATATCGCAGATCCTCTTTATCGCCGATTCCGGGGCATTAAGCAGAATATATTTGTTTTCCTTGGCATTTTTAACTGCTCTGATTCTGAATAGCAGACTATCCAGAATCTTCTTTTTCTCAGTATCAAGGTTTTTGCCTGAAATAATTACAGCCTGGCTTTTAAGTATTGTTTCTACCTCCTGCAATCCATTGGTAAGAAGGGTACTGCCTGAACTGACTATATCACATATTGCATCGGCAAGACCTATCCCGGGAGCGATCTCGACACTGCCGCTTATTTCTTCTATTTCAGCTTTTATTCCATGCTTATTCAGGAAATCGGTGAGCAGCTTGGGATAGCTTGTGGCAATTTTTTTATTATTGAAATGGTTCGGACCTGTATAGGTCTCCTCCTTGGGTATTGCAAGGCAGAGACGGCAGTTTGCAAAACCAAGCTGTTCAACTACTGTAACATCCTTGGATTTCTCATATACCATATTCTCTCCCAGTATACCTATATCGGCAACCTGTTGTTCAACATACTGAGGAATGTCGTCATCTCTGAGGAACAGCACCTCAACGGGGAAATTATGCGCTTTTGTCTTGAGTACGCTTATTCCATTCGAGAATTTTATTCCGCACTCTTCAAGTAGTTTTTTTGAATTTTCGCTCAGACGTCCGCTTTTCTGGATTGCAATTTTCAGTACACTCATTTTTCTTTATTATTTGATGTGTCTGAGCAGGGCAGGAGGTATAAAAAAACCCGTCTGTTCTGCTCAGACGGGTTTATGATATCTTAAAATCACCACATATCATTATCTCCTCGCCTGAAAGCAAGTATGAAGATGATGATGATGTGAATTTTTGCAAAACATTATTAAAAATATAAATACAAAGATAATGATAATTTAATAAATAAAACAAAACTATGGCAAAAAGAGATATTCTGACATATTATACTCTTTCAGCAACAAGGTCTCCGACTTCTGTTGTGGAATATCCCATTTTGCCGGCTCCCATATCTTTAAGCTTATTAGCTGTCACATCCATTATTGCTTTCTCGATGGCCTTTGCAGCTTCCTCTTCGCCCAGATGTTCAAGCATCATCCCTCCGCAGGCGATCGATGCAAGTGGATTAATAACATTTTTACCTGTATACTTGGGAGCGGATCCTCCTATTGGTTCAAACATCGATACTCCTCCGGGATTAATGTTTCCTCCTGCAGCAATTCCCATACCACCCTGTGTTATTGCTCCAAGGTCTGTAATGATGTCACCAAACATGTTTGTGGTGACAAGAACGTCGAACCATTCAGGATTCTTTACCATCCACATGCAGGTTGCATCCACATGATAGTATTCTCTTGTGATATCAGGATATTCAGCTTTCCCTATCTCATGGAATGCTCTTTCCCACAGATCGAAAACATAGGTAAGTACGTTGGTCTTCCCGCACAGAGCAAGGGTTTTCTTTTTATTCCTCTTCCTGGTATAATCAAACGCATACCTGAGGCAGCGGTCAACCTGCATTCTTGAATAAACCATGTTCTGGATGGCCACTTCATGAGGAGTACCTTTCATTGTGGTTCCGCCTGCACCTGTATAAACATCGCCTGAGTTTTCCCTTACGACCACATAATCAATATGTTCCGGACCTTTATCCTTTAATGGAGTAGGAACCCCGGGATAAAGTTTTATTGGTCGGAGATTGATATACTGATCTAGGTCAAAGCGCAGTTTAAGAAGAATACCCTTCTCAAGAATACCTGGCTTCACATCAGGATGTCCTATGGCACCGAGGAATATAGAATCGAATTTTTTTAGCTCATCTGCAGCCGATTCAGGAAGTACTTCACCTGTCCTCAGGTAACGATCACCGCCGAAATCAAACTCCTGGTAGTTAAGTTTAAAACCATATTTCGCAGCAGCAGCAGAAAGAACTTTTTTACCTTCCTTCACTACCTCGGGACCTGTACCGTCGCCACCAATCACAGCAATATTGTAAGATTTACTCATAAATTGTTATATTAAGTATAAATATTTGTATTCAGGTTTTAAATTTTATCAGGCTGGTATGGCCTTATTAGCTTTTTCATTAATTCCTTCCAAAATATTAAGCATTCTTTCGGTAGCTTTTATTGCAGATTCAGTCTGGTCTGCATCGAGACCTTTCGTTTTGAAATCCTTACCCTTAAAATCCCAAGTTATGATTGTTTCAACAAGTGCATCAGTTGCACCTCCCGGGGGGATGGAAACCTCATAATCAATCAGGCGGGGGTAGGGTTTGTCAAGCTTATCGTATATAATCCTGAGCGCCTTCATAAAGGCATCATACTGCCCGTCTCCGGAAGAGGTCTCCTGGTACACATTTCCATCTATTTCAATCTGAACGTTGGCTGATGGTTTCAGTCCGTATGATAGCGACAACGAATAATTCTTGATGAATATCTTGTAATTAGTCTGATCATTTCCAAGGACATCAGCAATTATAAAAGGCAGGTCCTCAGCTGTAACATTCTCTTTTTTATCTCCGAGTTCAATAACCCTTTGTGTTACCTTTGCAAGTGATTCGGGGCTCAGTATGAGTCCGAATTCTTCCAGGTTTTTTTTCACAGTAGCCTTGCCTGATTGTTTTCCAAGGGCATATTTTCTCTTCCTGCCGAAACGCTCAGGCATCAGATTATTATAGTAGAGATTATCCTTGCTGTCGCCATCGGCATGAACACCTGATGTCTGAGTAAAAACATTCTCTCCGATAACAGGCTTATTTACAGGTATCCTGATGCCGCTGAATGTCTCAACTATCTTGCTTACTTTGGTGATTTCGAATTCATTCACATTCATCTCTGCATTAAGATGATCGCGAAGAACTCCAAGAATGCTTGAAAGCGGTGCATTGCCGGCTCTTTCTCCCAGCCCGTTCACTGTTGTATGTATACCTTTTACTCCGGCTCTTACAGCAGCAAATACATTTGCAACTGCAAGGTCATAATCATTATGCGAATGGAAGTCAAAATGTAGCTTTGGATAACGATCGACCATTTTCTTGCAAAAATCATATGTCTGTTCATGATTCAGGATTCCCAGAGTATCGGGCAGCATAAATCTCTTTATGTTTTCATCCTTTAATGAGTCGAGCATATAGAATACATAATCAGGTGAATTGATCATTCCGTTTGACCAGTCCTCGAGATAAATATTAACCTCCATCTCAAGTGATCCAGCCTTTCGGATTATTTCCTTTATATCTGTTACATGTTGATCCGGTGTCTTCCTGAGCTGCTTTTCGAGATGTCTCAGTGAACCCTTGCAAAGAAGGTTATCAACCCTGCCGCCAGCTTCATGAATCCAGTTGATTGAAATATCTCCGTCCACAAAGCCCAGAACCTCTACCTTCCTGTGAAGATTATTATGGCGGGCCCAATCAGTTATTTTCTTTAATGCTTCAAATTCACCTGCTGATACCCTTGCCGAAGCTATCTCTATCCGGTCAACCTTCAGGTCCCTGAGCAGCAGCTTTGCTATATGCAGCTTTTCAAGAGGTGCATATGAGACACCCTGTGTCTGCTCACCATCCCTTAGGGTGGTATCCATTATTTCAACTCTCATTTCACCATTATTTTGTTTGTCTCATAGTCATTTATCTGATCTTTCATGCTTAGCAGAAAATCGATATCGTCCAGTCCTTTGAGAAGGCATTCCTTCTTATATGCATTTATTTCAAACCGTACAGAATCTTCTGTCGGAAGAATGGTAAATAACTGTTCTTCAAGATTTATCCTTACTTTTACAGATGGATCGCCCTGTATCAGATTATGAAGTTTATTAAGAAGACCTTCAGGAATCACAATCGGTAAAAGGCCGTTGTTCAGTGAGTTGTTTTTAAATATATCAGCAAAGAAGCTCGAAACCACGGCTCTGAAACCATAGTCATAGATGGCCCATACTGCATGTTCCCGGCTTGATCCGCTGCCAAAGTTCTTTCCTGTCACAAGGACCTTTCCACTGAACCTGGCATTATTTAGTACAAAATCACTGTTTTTCTCTCCTGACTTAAGATATCTCCAGTCACGGAAGAGGTTATCTCCGAAACCCTCTCTTGATGTTGCGCTTAAAAACCTTGCAGGAATTATCTGGTCAGTATCCACATTCTCAAGAGGCAGGGGTACACATGTTGATTCAAGTATTTCGAATTTTACTTTTGGCATATGTTTTATTATAAGCGATTTATTAATTGTTCATTAGTTTTCTGGGGTCAGTTATCTTACCTGTTACAGCAGCCGCTGCTGCTGTAAGCGGACTTGCAAGCAAGGTTCTGGCTCCGGGACCCTGTCTTCCTTCGAAATTTCTGTTAGAAGTAGATACTGCATATTTACCCACAGGAATCTTATCTTCATTCATGGCAAGACAAGATGAACATCCCGGTTGTCTGACTTCGAAGCCTGCATCCTCATAAATACTGATAAGACCTTCTTTCTTCATGAGCTCTTCAACCAGCTTAGATCCAGGAACTATTAGTGCTGTTACAGAATCGGCCTTTTTCCTGCCTTTTATTAATTGTGCAAAAGCCCTGAAATCTTCTATCCTTCCATTGGTGCAGCTGCCGATGAATACATAATCGACCGGATGACCCAGAAGTTTAATTCCGGGTTTGAATCCCATGTAATTCAGAGATTTCAGGAAGGACGCTGAAGCATCGGCGCCTGCAATATCACTTAAAGGTATTGCAGCATCGACAGCCATTCCCATTCCCGGATTTGTTCCGTAAGTGATCATTGGTTTTATTTTGGCCGCATCAAATGCCAGCTCCTTGTCGAACACTGCACCGTCATCACTCTTTAGTTTTTTCCATTCAGAAAGAGCTTTGTCAAAATCCTTAACTCCCGGAATAGCTGGCAGCTTTCTTAGGTAATCGAAAGTTATTTCATCAGGTGCAATAAGGCCACCACGGGCACCCATCTCAATACTCATATTGCAGATAGTCATCCTTGCCTCCATTGAGAGGCTGGTTATTGCAGATCCTGCATATTCAACAAAATAACCTGTCCCTCCAGCGGTTGATATCTCGCAAATAATATACATTATTATATCCTTGGAAGTCACTCCTTTGTTCAGCTTTCCACTGATGGTGATCTTCATTTTTTTAGGTTTTGGCTGAAGGATACACTGCGTTGCAAGCACCATCTCAACTTCACTCGTCCCTATTCCGAAGGCAATAGTTCCAAAGGCACCATGTGTTGACGTATGACTGTCGCCACACACTATTGTCATTCCTGGCTGAGTATATCCAAGCTCAGGTCCGATGACATGCACGATACCATTTTTGGAATGATTCAGTCCGAAGTATTCAATTCCGTGGATTTTACAATTTTCAGAAAGTTTTTCAACCTGGTTACGGGATGATTCATCCTGAATTGTAAGGTGCTGATCTTTTGTAGGAATATTATGATCGGCAGTGGCAATTGTCTTGCCAGGCCTTAATACCTGGATCCCTCTTTGTTTGAGACCATTGAATGCCTGAGGACTCGTTACTTCGTGTATATAATGCCTGTCGATGTAGAGTACATCAGGACCATCCTCAATTGAACGAACCACATGTCCGTCCCATATCTTGTCGAAAAGTGTTTTTGCTTCCAATAGTTTATGCTTTTAATTTGTCTCTGTGCCTTCTCTGAGTTTCACAGAGTATTTATTCGTTAATCTATTTTTGCAAGGGCATCTATGAATGCTTCAACTGATGCTGTTATAATATCTGTATTGGCTGAAAATCCATAATACATCTTGCCATCATGTTCAACCTGAATATGTACTTTTCCAAGGTCGTCACTCCCTTTTGTGATTGCCTGAACAAGGAACTCTTCGAGGTGGACAGTCCTTGAAATGAGCTGTTTAACTGCTGTGAATGAAGCATCGATTGGTCCATTACCTGTTGCCGTAGCGTAATGGAGTTCACCGTTAATTCTTATTCCAACAGTTGAAACAGGCATCATCGATTTTCCGCAGTTAACCTGGAGCATATCCAGCTTCATTGTTTTTTCCCCCTGGAAAACCACACCTGCAAGTACTTTTATATCTTCATCCTTGATCTCCTTTTTCTTGTCGGCCATTACAAGGAATTCATGATAAACATTATCAAGTTCTTCCTTCCCCAGCTTGAATCCAAGCAGTTCAAGACGATGGTTAAGTGCGGCTCTTCCGCTACGTGCTGTGAGAATTATTGATGATTCCTTGATGCCAACTTCAACCGGATCGATTATCTCATAATTTTCACGCTTTTTAAGAACTCCATCCTGGTGAATGCCGGAAGAGTGTGCAAAAGCATTTCTCCCAACGATAGCCTTATTTGCCTGCACAGGCATACTCATGAGATTTGATACAAGCCTGCTGGTGTTATAGATAAGCTTTGTATTGATGTCGGTCCTTAACTTAAGATCGTGATGACTTTTTATGATCATGGCTATCTCTTCGAGGGATGTATTTCCTGCTCTTTCTCCAATGCCATTAATAGTTACCTCTACCTGTCTGGCTCCATTGATTACACCCATCATTGTATTGGCGGTAGCCATACCGAGGTCATTATGACAATGAGTTGAGATTATTGCCTTATCAATGTTTGGAACATTGTCTTTAAGGTACTTGATTTTACTTCCATACTCTTCAGGAAGACAGTAGCCTGTTGTGTCGGGAATATTTACAACTGTGGCTCCTGCCTTAATAACTGCCTCAATGACCCTGGCCAGGTATTCATTTTCGCTTCGTCCGGCATCTTCCGCATAGAATTCCACATCGTCAACAAATTTTTTGGCATACTTAACTGCATCAGAAGCTCTTCTGATAATCTCTTCAGGTGTTGTTTTAATTTTGTACTGAATATGCATGGGAGAAGTACCAATACCAGTATGTATCCTTTTCCTTTTTGCATATTGCAGAGCCTCAGCCGCCACTTCAATATCCTTTTTTACCGCCCTGGTAAGCGCGCATATTATAGGATTTGATATAGCCTTTGATATCTCAATTACAGAATTGAAATCGCCAGGACTTGAAATTGGAAAGCCTGCCTCTATGACATCAACACCCAGGGCTTCAAGAGCCTGGGCAACCTCAATTTTCTCAATTGTATTCAGCTGGCACCCTGGCACCTGTTCTCCATCCCTGAGGGTAGTGTCGAAGATAATGACCTTATCATCCATATTCTTAAGTCTATTTGTTTAATTTATAACTATTTAATGGGCCTGAGCTTCCTTACGGCAGCACCTGCTCTCCAGAGTTCCGAGTTGCCAAGCTCCCTGAGTTCGGCATCCAGTGTCTCCTTATAATTTGTAGTACCTGTTGAGTCAAGTACTCTGACACACTCCTCACCTGATTTAACTCTTTTATAAAGTTCTTTAAATACAGGGAGTGTAGCTTCCATGAATTTTGGTCTCCAGTCGAGTGCACCTCTCTGAGCAGTTGCACTGCAGTTAGCATACATCCAGTCCATTCCGTTCTCATCGACAAGCCTGATCAGACTCTGGGTAAGCTCCTCAACTGTTTCATTGAACGCCTCAGAAGGGCTATGGCCGTTCTCACGAAGAACCTGGTACTGAGCATCCATTATTCCTGCAAGAGCTCCCATTAGTACTCCTCTTTCCCCGGTCAGGTCGCTGTATACTTCCTGTTCAAATGTAGTTGGGAAAAGATAACCCGAACCTATAGCTATACCGAGTGCAATTGTCCTTTCTTCAGCTTTGCCGGTAAAGTCCTGGAATACCGAATAGCTGGAATTAATGCCTGTACCTGCGAGGAAATTCCTGCGCACACTTGTTCCTGAACCTTTTGGGGCACAAAGTATTACGTCAACATCAGCAGGAGGAATAACGCCTGTGTGTTCTTTATATGTTATTGAAAAACCATGTGAGAAATACAGAGCATCACCTTTTTTAAGACATGGTTTGATTTTAGGCCAGAGTATGCGCTGGGCAGCATCTGATACAAGGTACTGTATTATGGTCCCTTTGGTTACTGCTTCCTCGACAGGGAAGAGGGTTTTTCCGGGAACAAATCCATCTTTTACAGCTTTATCCCAGTCAGCTTTGAACTCCGGAGCCTGACCAATGATTACATTTATTCCGTTGTCTTTCATGTTCAGTGCCTGCGCCGGACCCTGTACACCATAGCCAATGACTGCAATAACTTCATTCTTAAGAACTTCGCGAGCTTTTGACAGTGGAAACTCTTCTCTTGTAACTACATTTTCAAGAACTCCGCCAAAATCAATTTTTGCCATGATCGTAATTTTTAAGTATTTAATTAATATTTGTTTCTTTTTACTTGTAAAATTTTGTAGACAATAAATTTCATAATTCCTTCAGCCCTCAGCCCTTTGCCTTTCAGCTTTAATTCAATGATTTTACTTTTTCAGGTCTGAGGCTGTTAGCTTCATCCATTTCCTGCAGGTAGGAGTTGAGCTCCTTAACCTGTTTGGTAATTGCCACTCTGCCCGATTTGGCGAATTGCAGAACGCCGTATGGCTCAAGCTGTGTAAGCATTCTTGAGATTTCGGTACGGTGCCCTGTCTTTTCAATGACCATATATTCAGGTGAAACCTCGAGTATCCGTGCCTGGTGTGACCTTACAATATGATCTATTATATTTCCGCTCATAAGTGCTTTTGTTGATACCTTGAAAAGTGCTATTTCCTGGTAAACAATCTGTTCAGAGGTATGAACAAATACCTTTAGGACATCAACAAGCTTCTCCATCTGTTTTGCAACCTTCTGAATCATTTCATTAGTTGTCGTAACAACAATGGTAAGAAGATATACCCCCTGGACAGCTGATTCAGATGCTGTAAAACTTTCAATGTTTATCTGCCTCCTGGTGAGTATTATTGTTATCTGCCCAAGGATTCCTATATGATCCTCGGTAAAAAGTGATATTGTGTATTCCTGTTTCATTGGTCTAAATGTCTTATTGTCTTATTGTCTGATTGTCTCATTGTCTCTTTGTCTTGTTTCTCCCAGTCTCCCAGCACTTCTTAATCAAGTCTTATCTCCCCAACTCCGGCACCTGGTTCGATCATCGGAAAAACATTCTCCTTCTTTTCAACTTTAATCTCAAGCAGGTAGGGGCCCTCTGCATTAAGCATTTCAATAAGAGCATCTTTAAGGTCTTCTCTTTTGACTATTTTTTTGGCAGGGATATCGAATGCTTTTGAAATACTTACAAAGTCGGGGTTCATCATTTCTGTTGATGCATATCTTTTTTCAAAGAAAAGATGCTGCCATTGGCGGACCATCCCCAGAAAATTATTATTCAGGATGATTACTTTAACAGGAATTTTGTATTGCATTATTGTACCTAGCTCCTGCATTGTCATCTGGAATCCTCCGTCACCGGTAAAGGTAATTACATGTTTGTCGGGGCACCCCAGTTTAGCTCCCAGTCCTGCAGGAAGACCGAATCCCATTGTGCCCATACCACCTGATGTTACAAGGCTGTTAGGCTTTGTAAATTTGTAATACCTTGCAGCATACATCTGATGCTGACCTACATCTGTAACAATAATTGCATCACCTTCAGTAAGGTCGGATACCAGTTGAATTACTTCACCCATTTTGATTTCACCATTCTCGGGTCTTGTTTCATTCTTTATAACCTTGTCGTTTTCAGTCTTGTCGAGAATGCGGAATTCTCTTATCCATTTTTCATGCGAACCTTCTTTTACAAGCGGAATAAGGTGAGTAAGGGCCTCTTTGGCATCATTGTGTATCTCAATGTCAACAGGGACATTTTTGTTTATTTCGGCATTGTCAATTTCAATATGTATTATTGAAGCCTGTTTTGCATATTTTTTAAGATTTCCAGTTACCCTGTCATCGAAACGCATTCCGATGGCGATTATCAGATCAGCCTGGTTTGTAAGAATATTGGGGGCATAATTGCCATGCATACCAAGCATACCTGCAAAGAGCCGGTGATCAGAAGAAAATGCAGAAAGGCCCAGGAGCGTTGAAGCAACGGGTATCCCAGTTTTTTCTGCAAACTCTTTAAGCTCTTTCTCAGCTCCTGAAAGTAATATGCCATGACCTGCAAGTATAAGAGGCCTTTCTGCATGATTTATCATGATGGCTGCTGATTCAAGAGCTTTTGTTTTTATTGGGAGTCTTGGATTATAACTCCTCAGATAATCACATTTAGTGTATTTGAATTCAAATTTTTCAACCTGGGCATCTTTTGTTATATCAACAAGTACAGGACCGGGGCGGCCAGATTTTGCAATATAAAATGCCTTGGCAATTGTTTCAGGTATATCCTCTGCATTTTTAACCTGGCAATTCCATTTTGTCACAGGCATTGATATACCAATAATATCAGTCTCCTGAAAAGCATCTGACCCGATAAGATGGGAAACAACCTGAGCAGTAATGAAAACTGTGGGTACAGAATCGAGAAAAGCATTGGCAACACCTGTGATAAGGTTGGTAGCTCCCGGACCGGAAGTAGCAAAGCACACTCCTGGTTTCTCTGCCACCATTCCATAGGCCTGGGCTGCATGTGCTGCACCCTGCTCATGCCTTACAAGTATATGTTTAATTTTATCTTCATAATCAAGAAGCTTGTCGTAAAGCGGCATTATTGCACCACCCGGATAACCGAAAACAGTATCAACACCTTCAATGATAAGACTCTGAAGCAGTGCATCCGCTCCTGAAATTCTGGTCTCTGTTTCAACCTGTGCTGTCTTGTCTATTTTTTCTTTAACCTTTGCAGTCTTCATATTTTGTTATCTGATTGTCTTGTTGTCTGATTGTCTCAATGTCCTCTGGTCAAAATAAATCCAATATTATTCCGATGTCAGCTATCAGCTAATAACTCTTACTGCACCGGTGTCTGCAGAACTTACAAATGCGGAATATATTTTAAGTGCCTGGGATATCTCACGAATTCTTGATGCAGGTTTGAAAGCCATATCTCCTTTATCTACTTCAACACTTCTTCTGTCATTTAGTTCAATTTCAGAGAGCAATACATTTATTTTTCTTGTTGTAATATCAATTTCAATTTTATCACCATTGCGGATAAGCGCTAATGCACCTCCTGAAGCTGCTTCAGGGGATACATGTCCTATCGATAATCCCGATGTACCTCCGGAGAATCTTCCATCGGTTATAAGAGCACATTTTTTATCAAGCCCCACTGATTTCAGATATGAAGTAGGATAGAGCATCTCCTGCATACCCGGTCCGCCTTTAGGGCCCTCATACCTTATTATTACTACATCACCTGCCTTAACTTTTCCGTTGAGTATCCCATCAACAGCCTCTTCCTGTGATTCAAAAACGACAGCGTTACCAGAAAATTTATAAAGCGAAGAATCGAATCCGGCAGTTTTTACTAAACATCCTTTTCTTGCTATGTTTCCAAACAGGACAGCCAGCCCTCCATCTTTGTTGTACGGATGTTCAACATCCCTTATACATCCTTTTTCACGGTCACTGTCAAGTTCCTTATACGCCGTATTGTGAGAACCCATAGTCAGGCTTCGCTGCATTGCCGGTCCGCTTTTAAAATAATCTGAAGCTACTGGTTTTGCTTTGCCTCCTGCAATGTCCCAATCGGCAATTGCCTCTTTAAGAGTAGGATAGTCAATTCTTTTAACAGAAGTATCGATCAGTTTTCCCCTGTCGAGTTCTCCCAGTATCCCCAGTATACCTCCAGCCCGGTTAACATCCTGAACATGGTAGTGCGAACTAGGGGCAACTTTACATATATTGGGTATTTTGCGAGACAGTTCATCAATATCCTTCATTGTAAAATCAACTCCTGCCTCATGTGCAATAGCAAGTAGATGCAGGACTGTGTTTGTCGATCCTCCCATTGCAATATCGAGCGACATTGCATTCATGAATGCCTGCCTTGTTGCTATTGATCTGGGCAGAACAGATTCGTCACCTTCAAAATAATACCTGTTTGCTAAATTCACTATCAGTCCTGCTGCCTCCTCAAAGAGCTTAATCCTGTTGGCATGAGTTGCCACAATTGTCCCGTTTCCTGGGAGGGCAAGCCCAAGTGCTTCATTAAGGCAGTTCATTGAGTTGGCAGTAAACATACCTGAACATGAACCACAGGTAGGACATGCAGCTTTTTCAATCTCGCTAAGCTCTTCATCACTTATTTTACTATCTGCAGCAGCAACCATTGCATCGATCAGATCGAGGTATTTGTCGCTGACCACTCCTGCCTCCATAGGACCACCAGATACAAATACTGCCGGAATGTTAAGTCTCATGGCAGCCATTAGCATACCTGGTGTAATCTTGTCACAGTTACTTATGCATATCATAGCATCAACAGTGTGTGAATTACACATATATTCAACACTGTCGGCTATGAGGTCTCTTGAGGGAAGCGAGTAAAGCATTCCTCCATGCCCCATCGCAATTCCGTCGTCAATAGCTATGGTATTGAATTCAGCCGCAAAACAACCCCTCTTTTCTATCTCTTTCTTCACATACTGCCCTATCTCATGAAGATGAACATGCCCCGGAACAAATTGTGTAAAAGAATTCACAACAGCGATGACCGACTTGCCCATCTGCTCCTGCTTCATGCCATTGGCACGCCAGAGACTCCTGGCTCCTGCCATGTTTCTGCCAATAATTGATGTAGCACTTCTTAACTGATTTTTCATAATAAGTCTGTCTATAAAAAAGGCTCCCCGGTCACCCGGAAAGCCTCTGTATGTCTCAAATATTACATATCATTTCCGGATCATTTGCCTGAAGCAATAATGAGGAGGACGATAATATGTAGTACGTTAAACTTCATTTATAATTTATTCGAAGCAAAAGTATTTAAATTTTTAATATCTCAAATAAAAAAGTATCATTTTTTTCATTATTATGCATATTATCACATATCTGTTAATCCTTAGAATGGTTTTTGTATAGGAAATTAAATATTCAGCTGATCTGAATTTTTCATTTATTATGTACTCAATCAATAATCAACAGTTCTTATACATTATATCTCCTGATTCATATAGTAACCCCGTGTGCTTATCATGATTTGCTATATTGTATAAGAACAGGTTCTGTCTCAGAAAAAAAATGATTATCTTGTGTAAAAGTTTTAAGAAATTTAATATGCAGATAATGAGAGTCTTGGTTATTATTATTTGCTTTCTGATAGCGTCCCCGGTCTCATATTCGCAGAGAAAACAGACTTTTCTTCAGAATAACAGGAGAGTAGAAAAGGTTATAAACTCCGGTTGGACTTTCAACTATTTTTCTAAGGAAAGCGCCAGGAAGAATTATGAAGCTTTTGGCTTTGACGATTCAAAATGGTCGGCAATTACACTTCCTCATGTGTGGAGGACATATGAGACTACGGGAGAACTACACCCTTATTTGCTTCAGAGTGCTGAAGATGATAACATGTACTGGTGGACAGGATTGGGATGGTACAGAAAGCATTTTGCATTAAACAGAGAATATTTTGGACGCAAGGTCTTTATTGAATTTGAAGGCGTGCAGAAAAACTGCAGGGTATGGCTAAACGGTAAATTGCTGGGAGAACACAATGGATCATCAGGCTCTTTTGATTTTGATATAACCCAGATTGTTAAGCCGGAAGGATCTGATAATGTTCTTGCGGTTGAGGTGAACAATTTCCAGGAAGGGACCATTCCATATCTTGCCGATTCCGGAGGTAATTATTATGAATATGGCGGAATATTCAGAAATGTAAGGCTGGTACTTAAGGGCCAGCTGCATATACCGATGCAGGGTTCAGCCTCACATGAAGGAGGAACTTATATCACAACACCTTCAGTGACTGATAAAGAAGCTATTGTAAGGGCAAGAACATGGGTTAAAAATGATTACACCGTCAAAAAGAACTGTACACTGCGGACTACAATCCTTGATGCTACAAATAAAGAGGTACAGGTTATTTCATCAGAATCATCATTGAATCCAGGTCAGCTTTTTATGTTCGATCAGACTTTAAAGCCTGTTAAATATCCACTATTGTGGTCACCTGAAAATCCTTATCTGTATTCTGTGAGATCAGAAGTAATTGATGGAAACAGTGTGGTCGATGTTTATACCAGTCCGCTTGGTTTAAGGATTATTGAATGGGATAATAAAAACAATACTCTGTCAGTAAATGGTAAAAAAGTCGATCTGAAAGGTGATAACAGAAGGCAGGACTATCCCTGGCTCGGAAGTGCAGTGCCTGATTGGATTATCCTTATGGATATGCAGATCAGGGATGAAAAGGAAGGAATCAATTTCATACAGACCATCTCTAATCAGGATAACAGACTTGTTTATGAGCAGGCAGACAGAGATGGATTTATTGTTGATGCGGAGGTGATTGGTATATATCAAAAAAACCTTTCAGAGCCGGAAACAGAGCAGATAGTCAGGGAAATGATACGTATAAACCGCAATCATCCTTCACTCATTTTCTGGAGTTTTGGAGATAGAACTCTTTATAATTCAGGCTCTAAGGTTGCACTTATCGAGGACCCTGACAGAGTTATTCTTCAGGACAGAATCAAGCCAGATGCTGCAACATCTGAGATCATGTCTGATAGCGAAAATGCTTCTGCTTCAGGAGAAGCCGCCAGGATATCACTTACTTCGACTCATAAAAAAATTGTCGCAGACAGGGGATCGTTAGTAATAATTACTGCTAATGTCACCGATCAGAACGGAAATCGGGTGAAGAGTGATCCCAGAAATATGCGCTGGGATGTAACAGGACCTGCAACACTTGTCGGACCGGTTGACTTTGTGGCCGAAGGTAATGGGAACACTATAGCTTCGGGCAGTTGGTATAATGGATTTCCTGTGACCAATATAATCAGATCAACGGGTGTAGCTGGTAAAATAAATGTGACTCTATACTCAAGCGGTCTTGTCTCCGGGAACCTCGAAATAATTTCAGAGGAGTATAATCCTGATAATTCTGTCATTGCTGAACCTTTACTATTTGATGAGGGCAGAAAGCTTGTGGCAAGGCTGATTATTAATCTCAACAGACTCGATGAAATAAAACGCGAAATTGATTTTACAAAGGAACCGGTATCAGTCACCCTGACTGACAAAGAGAGAGTGAGAAAAGAGGTCAGAAATTTAATTTTCAGAAAGAATCCTTCTGTTGATACAACATCAACCGAATTCAGGGTACTTGCAGATATACTTGCTGTCCAGTTTCAGAATAACGGAGGTAAAATGTCATCAGGTGATTACAATTATAACGTTGATCACTTTAATAACTGCAGGTTGATTTATTCTTATTTAATGGCTACCAAAATTCCACCTCTGTTTAAGGAGTCCCTGAGAAAATATTATGCAAGATCAATTATTGCACGTGGAAGCGAGAAAAATGCAGGAGATGAGATGAACTGGCTTAACTGGATACCATCCGGCGGACAGGTTGTACTGGTTCAGGATGAATTAACAAAGATTGGAATAAAAGGTGCTGTTTATACAAAGCATACTGATCTGTCGGAAATAATATCTGCAGTATATCCGCAGTTTAAAGGCTTTTCTGAATACGGAAAAGAGAGGGCTTTGATCTTTATTAGTAAAATGAATCCTTATGTTGATGCTGTAAAATCAGGTGAACATATCTCATATACTGCACGCCCTGGAGAATTGGTCCTTATACCTCTCTACAAGTTTATTAGTGAATAATTCCGGTAACCGGTATCCGGCTTCCGGTTACCCGATTATGTTTTTTACTGAATAAATACAATCAACACAGATTCATTTGATTCCGGTAACCGGTTACCGGTCACCATTTTTCAGTAAAAAATTCCTATATTCGGGGAAATTTAAAATCTGACCCTTATGAAAAAAATTACACTTTTTACTGCTGTGATGTTTCTGGCTGTTTCAGGATTGCTAATGACATCAATTAATTCATGCACAAAAGCTCCAAAGAAAAATATCGGGCTGCAGCTTTATTCGCTGCGCGATTCTATTAAAAACAATGTACCCGGTACACTTGAAAAGGTTGCAAAAATGGGTTATACTTTCGTTGAGCCTGCCGGCTACAGGGATGGGAAATTCTACGATATGGAACCTGCTGATTTTAAAGCTCTTTGTGATAAAAATAATCTGCCGGTTTTAAGTTCACATATGGGACATCAGCTTCCTGATTCAGCAGGATGGGACGAAGCAATGGCCTGGTGGGATGTATGTATCGATGCTCATGCCACTGTTGGCGTAAAATATATGGTTCAACCTTCGATAGGTGGAAATGCTTACCAGGACATTGAAATTCTTAAAGGATATTGCAAATACTTTAATGCCATTGGAGAGAAGTGCAAAGCAAAGGGCATTCAGTTCGGATATCATAATCATGACAAGGAATTCTCAACTCTGCTCGACGGTCAGCTAGTTTATGACATTATGCTTGCAAATACGGATCCCTCACTTGTTATTTTCGAAATGGATCTTTACTGGACTGTTGTTGGAGGAGCTAATCCTGTTGATTATTTTAACAAGTATCCTGGTCGTTTTGCACTCTGGCATATTAAGGATAAAGAGGAAGTTGGAGCCAGCGGTATGATCGATTTTAAAACAATCTGGGCAGCAGCTGCTGTTTCAGGAATGCAATATGGTATAGTTGAAGTAGAAGAGTATAATTATGATCAGTTCACAAGCTGCAAGATGAGCGTTGACTACCTTAATGCAGCGGACTACGTTGTGATGCCTAAATAAATCATAATGAGATTATTGAGTAATTTCACAAAGTTGTTTCTCCTGCCTTTGATTGTTAGTTCCTGTGGTGGAAAATTCTACACTGAAGCTGATTTCAGAAAGGTCCTTAAGGTAGATACACATGTCCATATTGTAACAGACAAAGGTTTTTTTGAGGATCAGGCTGCTGAGGATAATTTTGCCCTTATAACTATTAATGTGGACCATGCAAAACAGGAACTTCTTGATTTGCAGCTCGAAAATGCTATAAAAACGGCACGAGCACATCCTGGCAGAGTTTTCTACGAACCTTCTTTCTTATTTGACACTACTGCCTGGGGAACAGCTCAATGGAATGATAAGGTTATTGCATATCTGGAGAAGAGTATCACAAAGGGAGTTGTGGGTGTGAAACTTTGGAAAAATATCGGAATGACTGTCAGAGACCGGAATGGAAAGTTTATTATGGTAGATGACCCGGGATTAAAACCGGTTATTGATTTTATTGTTGGAAAAAACCTTCCGGTGACAGGTCATTTGGGTGAACCAAAAAACTGCTGGCTTCCCCTCGAAGAAATGACAATCAAAGGTGATATGTCCTATTTTAAGAACAATCCTCAGTACCACATGTTCCTCCATCCTGAATACCCATCATATGAAGATCAGATAAATGCACGTGATCATCTTCTTGAACTTCACCCTGAAATGAAATTCATAGGCTGCCACCTCGGGAGTCTTGAATATAATGTTGATGAACTGGCAAAAAGGCTGGATAAATACCCTAACCTGGCAGTTGACATGGCTGCCAGGATCTCGCATCTGCAATATCAATCAGTAACTGACAGGGAGAAGGTACGCAGTTTCTGTATCAAATATCAGGACAGACTTCTATATGGGACTGATCTTGAGGATATGAGAGCAGAAGGCCGTGAGGAACTTGGAAAGGTTTTGCATGATATATGGTTTTCAGACTGGAAGTTTTTTACAGGCGATGAGGAGAAGACATCAGGTCAGTTTGAAGGTAAATACCGGGGTTTAAAATTACCGAGGGAGGTCGTTGATAAGATATACAGTAAAAACGCAATAGACTGGTATAAGCTTAAGATTAATTTGTAATCTTATTGGTCCTTTGTTTCTTCGTTCCTTATTGGCAAAAAATCAGAGGCACTAAGGTACCATGTCTCCTGGTTTAATAAAGGTTAAAACCAATATATGGTTTGCAGACCTGATCTAACAATATTTGATCTGTCAATTTTTTTAAATCAGATTTAAAATGAAATTAATTAATCTCGTTTGTTTCGTCCTTTTGTTCATTTTAAGTATTAGTTGTAAAAGTGGCAAGGGAGACACCTCTGTATCTTCTGCTCCGGACAGTCTTCCGATCATACTTTCTGATAAGCATTCTGACCTCATCTACAGCAATATGCGTCATGAGGCCTCTCTTAAATTTGCAGAGCATGTACTACCGCATAAACCGGAAAATCTTATTCAATATAAAATAGAACTGAGAAAAAAAATTATTGAGAAAGCTGGAATTCGTATAGATCATGATATTCCGTTGGATATGAGGGAGACTGGTTCAATTCAGATGAAAGGCTATACAATAAAGAATATAGTTTTTCAGACCCGGCCGGGAATATTTGCAACAGCCAACCTTTTTATTCCTGATGGAAAAGGGCCATTTCCTGGAGTAATAAATATGCTGGGACACTGGCGAAAAGGCAAAATAGACTCTACAGGACCTCAGGCTGTCGGACATTCTCTTGCTTCAAGCGGATATGTATGTCTTACTGTCGATCCCTGGGGGGCAGGTGAAAGAACAACTGTACATGGAGATTTTGAATACCATGGAGGCAACCTCGGAGCATCGCTGATGAATATAGGTGAGAGTCTGCTGGGTATTCAGGTCTCTGATAATATGAGAGGGATTGATCTTCTATGTTCATTACCACAGGTAGATCCGAAAAAGATTGGCGCAACAGGAGCCAGCGGAGGCGGCAACCAGACTATGTGGCTCTCGGCTGTTGATGAAAGGGTCAGGGCCTCTGTTCCTGTTGTCAGTGTCGGCTCATTCGAGTCATATATTATGAGGTCAAACTGCATTTGTGAACTACTTGTCGACGGTTTTACTTTTACAGAAGAATCAGGTGTGCTGGCACTTGCCAATGCACCACTAATGATAAATCATTCAAAGGATGACAATCCGACTTTTTTCCCCTCTGAGATGCTGAGGAGTTATGCCAATGCAAAAAAAGCTTTCCTTACTGCCGGTGTTGAGGACAATATCTCTTACAGGATTTTTGATCTTTCTCATGGTTATTGGACCGAAGATCGTGAGGCAATGCTCGGATGGTTTGACCTGCATCTCAAAAATGAGGGAACAGGGGAACCGAGGAAGGAGATACAATTTAATCAGCTTGAAGAAGATAAGCTGATGGTTTTTGCACGCGGGCAAAGGGACAAAGATGTTATTTCAACAGATCAGTATTGTATCACGAAGGGAAATGAACTGAGAGAGAAATTTCTGAATTCAGGTACCATCAGGACAGAAAATAAAAGAGAAGAGTTAAAAGAAATATTACGAATTGGCAAAAAACTTAATATAGAAGGAGTCAAGAAACAACCGGAGAAATCTGGCTGGGAATTGTTAATCATTGAGACCTCTGAAAAATTGTTACTTCCTGTATTGCACCAGCCTCCTTCAGGGAAAGAGATGAATTATGTAATTATATGTAATCCGGGAGGCAAGGATTCAATATCACTTGCTCTTATTGAGGAATACAGGAATAGCGGAACCGGGATTATTATTCCTGATCTTTTTGGTACCGGGGAACAAGCTTCAACGGCGTCGTTAACTTATGATTATAACGGACGTTTGCATACACTGTCAAGAGCTGAACTATGGATGGGAAGGACAATCCTGGGTGAATGGGTTGGAGAAATGGACCTGTTAACCAGATATCTGACTTCTGAAATGAAGGCAACAAAGGTAAATATTGATGGCTCCAAAGAGGCCGGACTGGCTGCGCTGTTCTTTGCTGCAACTGAGAATAAAATAGAGAATATTACTCTGAGAGTGTCTCCGGTCAGTTACCTGTTTGATGATCGTGCAAAAATAAATTTCTACGGTATGGGAATCCATCTTCCCGGAATCCTTGTATGGGGAGATGTCTCTCTTGCTGCTGCACTTACCGGAGCAGATGTTAGATTTATCGATCCTCGTACAATTTCCGGTGCTAAACCGGATGAAGAGAAGATAAAATCATTTAAAGAGGAATATGCAAAAGTCAGGCAGCTTGCCGGTGCAAAGGGGAGAACTGAATTTAACTGAACATAATAATGAAAAGAGCATCAACAAGACGTGAGTTTATAGCAAAAAGCTCTGTTGCAGGAGCAGGGGCCTTGGCCGGGATGAATATTGTGTCAATAGGTGGATCTATTTCAGATAACCTGCTATATAAAAATGATGAAAATACCATTTCTGTTAAACCACGCTATTACCGATGGCATGTTGACAAGGGCATGGATTGGATTGAGGCAAATACAGGGTACGCCCGGCTTAACTGGAAAATACCTGTTTCCCAGGCTGCCGTAGTACTGGTCGATGTCTGGCAGCGGCATTATATAAAAGATCCTGAAGCCAGGGCAGAAGTGATAATAAATGAGAGGATGCTACCTCTGCTAAGGAAGCTTAGGAAATCAGGGATAAAGATCATCCATGCCCCTTCCCCTGAAGTAGCTGTGACACATCCTAACTGGGTAAGGATACAGACAAAAGAGCAGGTATTTGCAAAGCATGATGTATGGCCACCTGCTGAATTCCTTTCATCAAAAGGTAATTTTAAACCGTTTGAAATGCCTTCTGAACCAATGGAAGAAGTCAGAAATAAAATGGAGCCACTTACATTTCATCCCAAAGTGCTTCCTCAGCAGGGTGAACCTGTTGTTGCAAACGGGGCAGAACTTCATGAATATCTGAAGCAGAACAAATTGCTGTTTCTCTTTTATGCCGGCTTTAATACAAATGCCTGCATTATAAACCGTGATTATGGTACAATAAGAATGCGCGACAGAGGATATAAAATAATACTCGTTCGCGATTGTACTACAGGAATGGAATCGAAAGATACTCAGGCAACTCTGGCTCAGACCAACAGCACAATTCTGAATCTTGAAATGTTCGGCTGCTTCACTGTAACTTCTGAAGATCTGATCGATGGAATATCAGCTTAATATGTTATACGACAAATCTTTAAACATAAAATAATTGATAATGAAACAGTACTTTTTTAAAACCAGTCTGATATTATCTCTGTTATTATTATTCATTCCTCCAGTTTTAAGTCAGACGAAACAAAAAATCATATTCGACTGTGATCTGGGCAGTGATATTGATGATGCTTTTGCATTGGGGCTTATCCTGGCAAGTCCCGAATTTGAGGTGCTTGGTATTGTAATGGATCATGGACTAACTGATAAGCGCGCGCAGGTTGCTGCAAAGATGCTGTACCTGACAAAGAGAGAGGATATCCCAATTGTTGTAGGAAGAAAAACAAACCAGGTGGTTGGTGGAAATACGCCCGCTGAGTACTCCGGTCAGTATTATTGGGCAGAAGGATTCAGCAAGGTAAAGCCTGTATCAAAATCAGCTCCTGATTTCATTATAGAGACCCTGAAGAAGTATCCTGGCGAAGTTATTCTGATCACTGTAGGCCCTGTTACAAATATCGGAGATGTATTGAAAAAAGATCCGGACGCGTTGAAGCTGGCAAAGCATGTATATTCAATGTTCGGATCTTTCTATGCAGGTTATGGAACTGAAGAGGAGATCAATCCCATTCCTACTGAAGAATGGAATGTTCGTGGTGATAGTGAAGCTTCGAAACTGCTTGTCGGTTCAAATGCAAAAATTACTTATTGCGGGCTGGACGTTACTACACGAGTATGGTTTGATAAGGATCTGCAGTTCAGGCTTCTGATGAGACAGTCGCCACTGACAGATGCATTATGCGGACTCACGATGCTTTGGGGAGGATCCAAACCCTGCCTTCATGATGCGGTAACTGTTGGTATGGTACTCTGGCCCGATCTCTTTACAACACGGCCTGCTCATGTCAAAATTTCCGGTGCGGCATATACAGTTATTGATGAAAGCAAGGATCCCAACAGTGAGGTTGCTATGACTGTCAAAACCGGAGAATTCCTTAAAAGGCTCATGAACAGATATATGACACAAAGCCTGAACGACAATAATTAAAGAATCCTTAACATTGCCTTAATATGCAATGAGATATACTGAAATTAAGAATACCGGGATAAGTATCCCTTCAATAATATTTGGAACAAGTGCCCTTGGTAACCTGTATAATTCTATTGACAGGAAAACAAAGCAGGATATTGTAAAAGAATGTCTTCATTCTCTTGATGGTCCGGTTGTATTTGATACTGCAGGCAAGTATGGTGCCGGGCTTGCACTGGAAGTACTTGGAAGAGCCCTTGCAGAGATGGATGTTGATACTGATAAAGTAATAATCAGCAATAAACTGGGTTGGCTCCGTACCGAACTCCTGTCAGATGAACCGACCTTTGAACGAGGAGTATGGAAAGACTTAAAATTCGATGCACAGCAGGATATAAGTGCTGAGGGTATTATCCGATGCTGGGAACAGGGCAGTGAGTTATTGGGTAAAAAATATTATCCCCGGCTGCTTTCAGTGCATGATCCTGATGAGTACCTGGCGAAGGCTGGCTCAGACCAGGGTCTTGAAAAGAAACTCTTCGATGATATTCTTGAAGCTTATAGTGCTCTTTTTGAGATCAGGAGAAAAGACACGTCCATAGCCCTGGGTGTGGGAGCAAAAGACTGGAAAGTGATAAGGAAAATAACTGACAATATAAATCTTGACTGGGTTATGTTTGCTAACAGTCTTACAATCTACACTCACCCTTCTGAGCTTGTGAATTTCATGTCAGAACTACAAAAGAGGCAGATAACCATAATAAATTCAGCTGTGTTTAATGCCGGCTTCCTGATTGGAGGAAGCTATTTTAACTACAGACTGCCAGATTTAGAGAATCCGGAGGACAGAAAAATATTTACCTGGAGAGAATCATTTCTTGAAATATGTGATCAGCATTCCATAAGCCCCTCTCATGCATGCATACGTTTTGGTATGAGTCATCCTGCCGTTTCATCGATTGCCCTTAATACCTCAAATCCTGATCATGTAAAAAGAAATGTTGAAGAGGTTGAGAATGATATATCTCCTGAATTCTATAGTATGTTGAAAGATAAAGGTCTTATCAGCAAGGATTATCCTTATGTTTAATAATTGATCTGTAAATATTATTAACCTTACAAACAGAAAGTAAAATGAATAAAATGCATGCAGCCGTGCTTGAAGAATACGGACGATTTGAATGGAAGCAGGTAGCAAAACCGGAAATTGCTGATAATGAAGTATTGGTAAAGGTTTCATACGCAGGCATCTGTGGGAGTGATCAACATATATTTAAAGGGGAGTTTCATCCCAGGACCACTATCCCATTTGTGCCCGGTCATGAATTTGCCGGTGTTATAACAGCAGCCGGATCTAAGGTAACAAAGTACAAAACCGGAGAACATGTTGCAGTTGATCCTATAATATGGTGCGGAAAATGTCCGGCATGTCTGAGAAAACACTATCCCGCATGCTCTTCACTTAAACTACTGGGGGTTGATATGAACGGTGGATTTGGTGAATATATTAATGTTCCCGAACAAATGCTTTACAGGTTGGACCCGTCTATTCCTCTTCATCATGCTGCACTTGTGGAGGTATTGTCTATTGGATTCCATGCATGCAGAAGAGCTGATGTTCAGAAGGACGATACAGTCGTTATATGGGGAGCAGGAAAGGTAGGACAAAGTATTCTGCAGGCAGTGAGGACAAAAACCATTAATACTGTTATAATGGTTGATATACTTGAAAAGAGACTTAACCTCGCAAAATCTTATTACCCTGACATAATAGCAGTAAATGCAAGGAATGAAAAACCTGTTGAAAGAATACGGGATATTACAGGTGGCAAAGGTGTTGACATTGCAATTGAAGCAGTTGGCCATCATTTTGATATTGGAGGAGTTGTTAATCCGGTTCGCGGATGTATCCAGAGCATACGGGGAGCTGGAACTGTATGCGTTCTGGGACTTGGCGATGAGCCTCTTCCATTGCTTATGAAAGAGCTGATATGGAAGGAGGCAAAGATAGTTGCATCAAGAGTGTCTCATGGTGAGTTTGCTGAAACAATTGAAAACCTGGGGAAGGGAACTTTAAAGCCAGATGCATTAGTAACTGACGTCTTATCTCCTGATATGATCCAGCATGGATTTGAGTTACTTGAAGAAGAACCGGAAAACCATCTTAAGATATTGTTGAAATTTGTCTGACAAATATGAAAATTGATTCACATCAGCATTTCTGGAAATACAATAAATCAGAATATTCCTGGATTTCTGATCAGATGGGAGTACTGAAAAAGGACTTTCTTCCGGATGATCTTATAAAGGAATTGAACGGGATCGGATTTGACGGATCTGTAGCTGTTCAGGCAAGACAAAGCCTTGAAGAGACGAGTTGGCTCCTTGAGATAGCTGACCAAAACGATTTTATTAAAGGAGTCGTTGGATGGGTTGATCTCTGTTCTGATAAAGCTGAAGAACAGATCAGTGAATTTGTCAGAAACAGAAAACTGGTTGGGGTAAGACATGTGATTCAGGATGAGCCTGACGACCATTTTATGCTTCAGAAGTCTTTTCTCAGAAGCATTAACCTGCTTAAGAAGTATAACCTGGTATATGATATTCTTATACTCCCTAAACATCTTACTTACGCTGAAAAGCTGGTAAGGCAATTCCAGGAACAACAATTTGTACTCGACCATATCGCAAAACCTTTAATTAAAGAGAATAAAATATCACCCTGGAAGGAGGGAATAAAACGACTTTCAACATATCAGAATGTTTCATGTAAGTTATCCGGGATGGTAACAGAGGCAAGCTGGCACGGATGGAAAAGGGAGGATTTTGAACCATATCTCGATGTGGTCTTTGAAGCATTTGGTACTTCTCGTCTTATGATAGGGTCAGACTGGCCTGTTTGTACGGTATCCTCAGGATATAGCCCGACAATGAAGATTGTTTTTGATTATATTAAGACATTCAATCTGGAAGAAAAAGAAATGGTACTCGGGGGAAATGCTATACGAATATATAATCTTCAAATCCGGGATAAGAAATGATGACCATTTCAGATTTTTCATAAAGGTGATAATTCAACTCATTTACTTTCATTAATCATAGGCTCAAAGAGCTAAAATTCATTACAATAAGTATTTTGAAGTATCAGAAACAGATATCTGTTTCTGGTATCCGTTACTCTATAAATGATCATTGATATTATTTTCAGCTTATGACTCCTTCAGGTAACTATTGGCGGTTTATAAGTATTCCCTGTTGGTAAATAAATATGTCAAATATATTTTCTAATAAAGAAATACAAGCTAATTTAGAAGATCAAAGTAAAGATCAGTTCGCTCTGAAACCTTACTGAGTATTTCATCCTGACAATCATTTTTTCAATTTAATATATAATGGAAAATTCAACCGGACTTAATCAGCTTCAGATAGATAAAAGCCGGAACAGGATCTTATCTATAGATTTTTTCAGAGGATTTGTAATGTTTATACTTGTAACTGGAATCGGAGGACTATTCAGTGAAATGGTCAAGGCCGGAAGAGGTGGGCAAGTTATTGCTTTTATTAATATGCAATGTGACCATGGAGCTTGGTATCAAATGTATTTCTGGGATCTTATTCAGCCATTCTTTATGTTTATTGTAGGAGTTGCTATGCCTTTTTCGTTTTCAAAAAGGAGGGAGAGAGGTGAAACCTGGAAACAATCATTCTTACATGTCCTGAAGCGTTCATTCTGGTTGCTGGTATTAGGCTTCATGCTTGGTGCAAAAAAGGATGCATATTATCTTACTAACATTCTTCCCCAATTATCATTTGTCTATCTTGTTGCATTCCTGTTGATGCGGCAACCCATAAAATGGCAATTAATTATTTCATTCATCCTGATTCTTATTTCTGACCTTCTCTATCATTTCTGGCCGGTGGAGGGATTTAATCAGCTTGCTCCCGGGCATAATTTTGGTTCATGGCTCGATTCAGTAACAACAGGACATCTGCATCCATACAACTGGGTTACATTCAATGCAATACCTACATCTGCCCATACAATTTGGGGCGTTTGTGTAGGATACTTGCTGATGAAGGACTGGTCACAGAAGAAAAAATTGATGATTATGCTCATCATCGGTACAATTGGAGTCATAACCGGATATTCGATGAGGCCGTTTATTCCGATAATAGAACATATAAGTACAAGTTCTTTTATGATTGTCAGCGGAGGATGGTGTCTGATAGCAATGGCCATCTCATTCTGGCTTGTCGATATTTTGAAATTTGAGAAGTTCGCTACTTTTTTTGCTATTGTAGGCATGAATCCTATTTTCATTTACATTTTTTCAATGTTGGGTGGTACAGAATTACTGAGACGCATGGTCGTCCCGTTTACATCCCGTATTTTCAGCTGGTGTGACCCTATTTATACAAATATGCTTACTATCCTTGTGGTAGTTGCAATGATGTGGTATATCTCATATTTCCTCTATAAACGAAAAATATTCATCAAATTATAAAACAAGACAGAACTTAAAAAAATGAATATGAAATTTAAATTTGCTCCGAAAATTTGGAATATTGTTCACGTAAGAATATGCCTCTATCTCTTTGTTGTTTTCTTATTCTCATTCACATTATTTGCAGGTTCTCCAGGATTAACAAAGGAGACAGGATCATCTGGTCTTAGTATCGCTATATTTGATATTGATGTCACACCACCTATTGGTAGTCACATGGCATATGATCCTGTTATGGGTACCTGGGATATGGGTCTCCGTGCAAGGGGGATTGTGCTTAGCGGGGCTGGCCTTCCGATTGTGCTATGTTCGTTCGACTGGATTGGCATTGCCAATGAAAGTCAGGATGAATTTAAAAAAGCTTTTGCTGAGGCAGCAGGGACCATTCCTGAACGAGTAGCTGTTCATACTGTTCATCAGCATGATGCTCCTGTATGTAATTTCGGAGCGGAGAAGATTCTGAAAGAGGCAGGCATTGATCCTTCAAGATATGAGAGTACTTTTACCAGGCAGGTAATGCAGAGGCTTGCTGATGAAATAAAAGCATCAATGAGTAAAGCCCAGACAATAACTCATATTGGTCTGGGTGAGGCCCCGGTATTTAATGTTGCCTCAAACAGGCGTATAAAAGGTCCCGATGGAAAAGTCAGGGCAACAAGATATACTGCATGCGGCGACTCTGCACTCAGGGCAGAGCCTGAAGGTGTGATTGACCCGATAGTTTCACTTGTAAGCTTCTGGAATAATGACAAGCCTGTCGCAGTCCTCAGCTATTATGCTTCTCACCCACAGAGCTATTACCGGACTGGATTGCCAAACCCCGATTTTCCCGGCATTGCAAGGTTCTACAGGCAACTTGCAGTACCTGAAGCTCTTCATGTGCATTTTAATGGTGCCGGGGGCAACATCGGTGCAGGCAAGTATAATGACGGATCAAAAGTGAACCGTGGTATATTGGCTGAACGTCTGGCAGATGGAATGAAAAGAGCCTGGGATGCAACAAAAAAGGAAGCAATTACTCCTGAGACGGTTAAGTGGAATTTGGAGAAAGTGACATTGCCTCCTTCAACAGACCTTGAAAACCTGAAGAAAGAGATAGTTGAAAGATCGGATGATGTGGCATTTGTTAGCAATACTCTCCCAAAGATTGCCTGGTTAAACCGCTGCCAGCAGGGAATCAGGATAAATATCGGATGTCTTTCACTGGGCCGTGCACGAATCCTGTTTATGCCCGGAGAATTATTCGTAGAATATCAACTGGCAGCAAAAGCTGAACGTCCCGATCTTTTTGTCGCTATGGCTGCCTACGGAGATTATGGTCCCGGATATATTTGTACCGATATCGCTTACAGTGAGGAAGGCTATGAGGCAGGCCCGGCTTCAGGTGTTGCCCCGGGTTCTGAGGAAGTGTTGATGACAGCTGTAAAAAATCTCCTTATGCGATAACTTTCTCTTAATATTTCTTACATTTAGGGAGTATTCCCTGATTGTTCCATTGATACTGACAGGATGAAAATGAAAGTTCTGTTTTCTGTCTTTTTTTCAGTAATTGTAACTTTTTGCCTTACTGATAATATAACAAACGCGCAGCAATCATCAGTCAATGGTTGGAAGGCTGGAATTGCCCGCGCCATTATTACACCCCAGGAACCAATGTGGCTTGCAGGTTATGCAGCACGTGACCATGAATCGGAAGGGACCCTCGTTGATCTCTGGGTAAAGATTCTTGCAATACAGGATGCGAAAGGAAAGAAGGCTGTACTGATAACCAGCGATTTGCTAGGGTATCCGAGAAAAATGTCGGACAGGATCCGTGATCAGATTGCCATCAAATACGGACTCACCCGTTCGCAGATAATCCTCAACTGTTCACATACGCATACAGGCCCTGTTCTCGATGAGGCCCTTTTCGATATATATCCCGTGAATGCAGGGCAAAAAGAGGTGATAAAGAGATATTCTGTAAGCCTTGAGAAAAAGATTGTCGAACTGACCGGAGAGGCGATAAATTCACTTGCTCCTGCAAAGATCTATTCTCAGAACGGAGTAACACGTTTCCAGGTTAACAGACGCAATAATACTGAGGCATCAATACACCTGGCAAATGATCTGAATGGGCCAAATGATTATGCTGTGCCTGTTTTGAAGATTACTGACAATGATAGTACTCTTGTAGCCGTTGCATTCGGTTATTCATGCCATGCAACAGTACTGAGCACTTACCAGTTTTCAGGAGATTATCCGGGCTTTGCACAGCTTGAGCTCGAGAAACTATATCCGGGTACTACAGCAATGTTCTTTCAGGGTGCCGGTGCTGATCAGAATCCTCTTCCACGCAGGACAATTCCTCTTGCCAGGCAATATGGTAAAGAACTGGCTGCAGCAGTTGAAAGAGTCCTGAGCGAAGATATGAGAGAGCTTGAACCTTCATTATCTTCTGCCTATTCTGAAGTGGACCTTAAATTCTCAAAACCACCCTCAAAAGAAGAACTTATAAAAATAGAGAAGGAATCGCAGGGATATCAGAAGAGCTGGGCCTCAAATCAGCTAAAGATATTAAAGGAGAATGGTTCATTAACAACTTCATATCCTTATCCTTGTCAGGTATGGAGGGTGGGAAGTCAGCCTATCATGGTATTTGGCGGTGAACTTGTAATAGAGTATTCAATAGAGCTTAAAAAAATATATGGCCCCGACATATTTATTGTCGGTTACGCAAATGATGATATGGCTTATATTCCATCAGAGACAATTCTTGAAGAGGGCGGCTACGAAGGTGAATCTTCTATGATGGTCTATGGTTTGCCGGGAAAATGGGAAACCGGCATTGAGGCTGCAATAATCAATGAAATGAAAAAGTTGGCTTCAATGACCGGGATAAAGGAGTCAGTAACTAAATAGTATCTGAATGATGGACAGGGGAAATTGCTGTCCCTAAACTGTTTAAGGAAGGGAGGTTTCAATGTTGATTGATATCAATGCTCATGTTGGTCACTGGCCTTTCAAGAAGATGAAATACAATAACTGTAATTCACTGCTTGAGAGAATGAATAAGTATGGTGTGGATCTGTCAGTTGTCAGCAACCTTAACGGTATTTTTTATAAGGATACACAAGAAGCTAATGAAGAGCTTTTTGAGGAACTTAAATCGAATAAAAAATTCAATAACCGTTTTATCCCCTTTGCGGTTCTGAATCCGATATATGGAGGATGGACAAAGGATCTGGATAACTGTATCGCAAGGTTCGGAATCTGCCTTTATCCTCTTTATCACGATTATGAGATTACAGATCCCGCCTGTATTGATCTGGTTAAGAGAGTCAGGGATAAAGGACTGATAGTGGTTTTTACTCATCGGATTGTAGATTCAAGGCAAAGATCATGGATGGATATTTCGAAGGAGTGGACAATGAAGGATATCATGCCTGTAATAAAGGAAATACCTGATGCAAAGTATTTCATTGTTAATGCGGCTAATAGCATGAATGTGGAACAGGTTGATAATGAGTTAATTAAAAACGCTGATTTACTGATAGATACATCCGGAAGAGCGCTTTCAGATCCTGGGGAGTTTATTAAAAGGTTTGGCAGGGATAAATTTGCCTTTGGCACGCATACACCCATTCTCGATTATCTTACCGGTATGCTTCGTATTGAATCTTTAAAACCTGAGGAAGCTGATGAAGCAACAAAAGAAATGATCAGATCAGGCAATGCCGTAAGAATGTTAGGAATTTGATAAAAGGATATTTTAAATCATTATGATCATGAAAACAAGAGATCTTTCAAGAAGGAAATTCATTACAACTACTGCAGCAGGTTCCGCAGCAGTTGCAGTTTCTGCCTCTGTTCCGTCGTTTGGAAATATTGCACATGTAAGTAGCGAAGCAGGTAAGCTTGCAATACTTGGAGGTACACCGGTTGCTCCTGCCAAGCAGTGGCCAGCCTGGCCATATGTTGATGAAAAAGTTGTTGAGGAGGTTGTGAAAACCACACGCAGTGGGATATGGTGCAGGATCCAGTCTCCAAACGGGACTGTTCCGACTTTTGAAAAGGAGTTTGCAAATCTTTATGGCATAAAGACGAGTGTAAGCACAGGTTCCGGTACACAGGCTCTCAATACTGTTGTTGAAGCTCTTGAGATTGGTCCGGGTGATGAAATTATTACCTCACCCTATACCGATCCGGGCACAATACAGAGTATTCTTGTGAGTCGTGCCCTTCCGGTAATGGCAGATCTTGATGCTGAATCCTTCCAGCTGGACCCTGAAGACGTGGAGAGGAAGATAACAAAGAATACAAGAGCAATCATGCCGGTACATATGATGGGTCAGCCATGTAATATGCAGAGGATAATGGAGATTGCAAAAAAGCACAATCTTAAGGTGATAGAAGATTCATGCCAGGCAATAATGGCTGAATACCAGGGCAAAAAAGTTGGTTTGATTGGCGATGCCGGTTGCTTAAGTTTTCAGTCAAGCAAGGTATTCTGCTGCGGTGAAGGAGGAGCAATTATCAGTAATAATGATGATCTTATGGATAAGTGCTATACGGTGATGAATCATGGCACGGCCAAAAGTGGAAGAACGATGGTCATTGGTTCCAAATACAGGATGAATGAGTTTGAAGGTGCCGTACTGTTAGGTCAGATGCCGGGACTAAAAGAAAGGCATGATATCCGCAACAGGAATGCAAAATATTTAACTGAGAACTTAAAAGATATTCCGGGCCTGATTCCCCAGAAATTGTATGAGGGTACTACTGCAGGTTCATTTTATATCTATGCCTGGGCTTACAAGAAGGAAAAATGGAATAATGCCCCGCGTGAGAAGTTCCTTAAAGCTCTTTCCGCAGAAGGGATAAACCTTAGTCCGTATATTGCAAACGGATTGCACAGGGAGCCTTGGACAGATCATATTCAAAGTCTACCTGAGTATAAAACCATGTTCGGAGCTGCGCGGTTGAAAAAGTTCAAAGAAGAATTGAATCTGCCGAAATGCGACCAGGTATGCCAGGAGATAGTAATGCTCTGGGCTTCAGGTCCGCTGATCGGTTCACTGGCCGATATGGATGAACTTATAAATGCTATTAAAAAAGTATATGACAACAGAAATAAACTGAATTCAATTTGATTAATCAAGAACCTTTATAGTTATGACAAAAAATGAGATTACTCGCCGTGAGTTCGTGAAAAAGAATTCGCTTGCAGGCATTGGTGCTGTAGTTGGTGTTGGATTATCTTCCTCACTGGTGGCCAATTGTACTGCCGATACAGGTGTGCCGGCAATTCTCGGAGGGCAAAAGCTACATGCTGAAGGTTGGCCTGTATGGCCGCAATGGAATCCGGCTACCGATGAAGAACTGTTTCTTAAAGCTGTTCGCAGCGGTGTCTGGTCAAGAGCCGGAATTGTTACTGAATTCGAGAAAAAGTACGCCGAGACAATAGGAGCAAAACGTTGTCTGGCTGTTGTAAACGGAACCAATGCACTTATTGCCTCAATGGTCCAGCTTGGAATTGGAGGGGGAGATGAAGTTCTTGTCCCTCCTTATACATTTATTGCCTCTATTGTGGCTATTTTACAGACAGGAGCTATGCCCGTATTTGTGGATACCGACCCTGAAACATTCCAGATTGATCATACAAAGATTGAGGCAAAAATAACAGGCCGTACCAGGGCTATCATGCCCGTTCATATCCTTGGACTGCCTGCAGATATGCCAAAAATTATGGCTATTGCAAAGAAGCGCAACCTCCTTGTTGTGGAGGATGCATGCCAGGCATGGATGGCTGAGATAGATGGGAAAAAAATGGGAACATTTGGTAATGCAGGCTGCTTCAGCTTTTCCAATCCCAAAAATATTCCTATTGGAGAAGGAGGTGCAATTGTAAGTGATGATGAAGAGTTTATGGACAGATGCTACTCATATCATAATTACGGAAATCCTTATGGTACAGTAATAGGAGAAGTTGGCTCAGGTACTCTTCTTGCCGGTACAAAACTTCGTATGACGGAATACCAGGCAGCCATTGGCCTTGCACAGCTTAAGCGGTTGGAAGAACAGACAAAAGTAAGGAATGAGAACGCTGCCTATCTTAAGTCACAGATAAAGAAGATACCAGGAATACTTCCATACAAACTTAACGATAAGGTTACCAGGGCTGCTTTTCACCTGTTTCCCTTCAGATATAAGAAAGAGGAGTTTAAAGGTTTGTCCAGGAGAGATTTTCTCAGAGCTCTTGATGCAGAAGGAATCCCTGCTTCAAGTGGCTATACCCCACTTAACAAGATGCCATATCTGAAAAATGTGATGCAAACCAAGAACTTCAAACTTATGTATCCGGCAGAAATGCTCGATTATAACCGGTATATGGAGAATAATCAATGTCCTGCTAATGACCAGCTGTGTGAAGAAGCAATATGGTTTGCTCAAAACATGCTTCTTGCTGAAAAATCAGATATGGATGATATTGCTACGGCAATTGAGAGGATTCACAGGAATGCCGATAAGATAAAAGATAAGAAATAGTTTGCTAAAAAACAAGAAAAATGCGAATAATCCGACTGTTAATCTCCGCAATCTGCATTGCGGTAGCTATGATTGCATGCAACAATCCCTCTTCGCAGGATGCAGAAACTGCAAAGCAGCCCGATCCTGACAAAAAGATAATTGCAACAGTTTATAATTCCGGTTTTGAACATTCCCACGACACCTACAATGGCCTTTCAACGGCCAGCGACGGGAAAATCTATTACGTCCTCTGTTCCGAACTGATGGACGTTGCAGGACAGATGTATTCATTGGATCCGGGCACAGGTAAGATAGAACATCTGGGGGACCTCACGGAGATGGCAGGGGAGAAGGATATGAAGGTAGTTGCACAGGGTAAGAGCCATGTTAATTTCTTTGAGTCGGAAGGTAAATTGTATTTTTCAACACATCTTGGTTATTATAGTATCATTAATGGGATGGAAATGCCCGGAGTACCTACCGGTGATTACAAACCATACAGGGGCGGACATCTTCTTGTCTATGATATGAAAACAAAAAAGGGTGAATCACTGGCTATTGCCCCTGGAGGAGAAGGTATTCTTACCATGACCATGGATACAAAACGTGGAATCATTTATGGTCTGACATGGCCTTCTGCGAATTTTTTCCGGTACAATGTGGCCACAAAAGAATTGAAATATCTTGGCCCTTTTACAGGTAGGGCAGAGTCGGTTAAAGGAACAGAATACAGGGTTATCTGCCGGTCAATAGTTGTAAATCCTGAAGATGGTACAGTCTATCTTACAAATGCTGACGGAGAGATTAAAAGATTGCAACCGGGGACTGATTTTCCGGAGATTATTGAAGGGGAGGATATGAGAAAGGATTATTTCGGCAAATTTGAGGTCTCTACTGCCGGAAGTATGGCGTATAACTGGCGTCAGGCATTCTGGTATTCTCCTGAAAAAATGATCTATGGTGTTCATGGCAATTCAGGTTACCTGTTCAGGTTCGATCCGGCTGTTCCAAGACTTGAGGTTCTTGACAGAATCACTTCGGAACCATCGAAACTGAGCGGGATGTTTGATCAGTTCAGCTTTGGATATCTCGGATTCAAGCTTGGTCCTGACGGACGTACAATATATTATCTGACCGGGGGTCCGATATATATTGATGGGAAACGGGTACGAGGAGAAGATGCCATTGCAAGAGGCGCAGCACGAGGACTTGAAAACCTTCATCTGATAACTTATGATATTCCTACAGGAAAGTACCAGGATAATGGTCCTGTTTTCTATCCTGACGGTGAGAGGCCTCTTTATGTAAACTCAATTGCAATAGGTAATGACGGGACTGTTTATACTCTGGCACGTATAACAGAGAATGGTAAAACAAGAACGGACCTGATCAGTTTTCCTGGTCCTTTAAAAAAATAATATATTTTAACCACAGAGAGCGCAGAGTCCCGTCCCGATAACTATCGGGAGCTATCGGGATCACAGAGGACTCAGAGTAAATTTCTTTGTGCACTCTGTGTAAAACTTAGTGAGCTCTGTGTTTAAATAATTAAAGACCATTAATAATTTAATATCATGAATATGAAAAAAAATAAATTGAGTGATGCCATATCATCAAAAAGAGCTGTAATTGTTATGTTTATGCTGTGGCTGATACCGGTTGGATTGATTAATGCTCAGATTAAGGTCTTCATCGAGACCGACCTCGAAGGAGTAAGCGGTGTTTTTAACTTCACCCAGACGAGGGAAAAGGGGACTCCGGAGAATATTCAGGCATGCGAATATTTTATGGGCGATCTGGCTGCAGTAGTACGAGGGTTAAGGGATGGAGGTGCTGATGAAATTGTGATAATAGACGGTCATGGTAACCAGGCAATGATACCTCATCTTATGGTTCCAGGAGCAGTTTATGTAACAGGAAAACCAAAGCCTGATGGCAACCACTGGAGACTAGATAAATCTTTTTCAGGTATTGTTATGTTTGGATTCCACGCTATGATGGGAACAAAAGATGGTGTATTGAACCATACGCAATCTTCACGGACCGAGAATAAATACTGGTACAACGGTGTTGAGTCGGGTGAACTTGCTCAGACTGCAATTATTGCCGGTTATTTTGGTGTTCCTCCCATACTTGTAACAGGAGATGTGGCAACCTGTCGTGAGGCTGTCAGATTTTTCGGTAATAATATTGTTACTGTAGCAACAAAAGAGGGATTGTCACGCGAGGCAGCTGCTCTATATCCTTTTGAGGAGACAAGAAAAGCACTTTACGAGGGTGCAAAGGCGGCAATTTCAGCTATACCAAAATGCAAACCTTATGTGGTTAAAACCCCTATTAAAGCAAAAATGGAGTATCTCGATCTTAATCCGGCATTGCCTGAACCAAAGCTTATTACAAAAGAATGGACAATAGAAACTGCTATTCAGCTCCTTGACAGATAAGAGATTCAAATAATAATTATATTGCAACATTTCTAATCTGAAAAGCTGAGAATATGAAGGATATTAACAAAACTGCAACATGGCTGTTTACATCTCTGAGGATTGTTATAGGGTGGCATTTTCTTTATGAAGGAATTGCAAAGGTATTTAATCCAAACTGGTCCTCAACATTGTATCTGATGGAATCGAAATGGGTCCTTTCAGGATTCTTCCATTGGCTGATAAGTAATGATACAACACTGCAAATTGTGGATTTCCTCAATATTTGGGGGCTGTTGATAATCGGTATATTTCTTTTTATTGGTTTTCTGCCCAGGATAGCAAGTATTTCAGGAGCAATTCTCCTTATTCTTTATTACGTTGCCAATCCACCCTTCATGTATTCTTCTCTTCCCAGTCAGAGCCATTTCTATATAATCAATTATAACCTCATTGAAGCAATTGTTCTTATAGTAATTGCATCACTTAATGGTGATCAACTTTTTGGAATTCAAAGATATATGGCTGTCAGGAACAGTATTGCCAGGGAGAAGAAATTCCCGGCCGCGGAGAATCATGAGATTCTTGAAAATGTCGATACATCAAGAAGGGAAATGATAAAGAATCTGGCGGTTCTTCCGCTATTCGGTGCTGTATTTTTCGGGATGGCAAAGAAGAGAGGATGGATCAGTTTTGAGGAGGAGAACCTTAAACCTCAGGCAGTAAGTGGAGCTTCTTTATTGCTTGGTAAGTCGATGTCGGTTAAAGAATTAAAAGGTAAAGTCCCGGCCGGAAAGATTAAAAATGCTGAATTGAGCCGGATAATGATAGGAGGCAACCTGATAAGTGGTTTTGCACATTCTAGAGACCTTATATATGTCTCTACATGGCTGAAAAAATATTTTACTGATGAGAAAGTAATTGAAACATTATGGCTTTGCGAGGCCTGTGGAATCAATACAGCCATATTCAGATGTGATGAAAATACTATTAGGATACTGGAAAAATACTGGAGCCGCGGAGGAAAAGTACAGTGGCTTGCCCAGACTTATCCCCAGGGAGAAGACCTTACAAATGTAAAAACGGCTATTGACCATGGTGCAATAGGAGCTTTTGTGATGGGAGGTATAGCCGATAAAATTGTGGTTGAGAATAAGATCGATGATTTGAGGAAGCCAATAGAATTAATTCAGAAACAGGGATTGATTGCCGGAACAGCAGCTCACTCCATAAGAGTTCCTGAAGTGTGTGTTGCGAATGGAATTAATCCTGATTTCTACATGAAGACTTTTCATACCAATAAATACTGGTCTGCAACCCCAATCGATCCTTCTAATCCGGAGATGCCGTTAGAAGGTGAAGATCACAATATGGCTCATGACAATATCTGGTGCATGTCGGACAAGGTCGTTAAGGACTTCTTTAAGAAAAATGAGACTCCATGGATAGCTTATAAGGTACTGGCTGCCGGTGCCATAAAGCCTGAAGATGGACTAAAACATGCTTTTTCAAGCGGAGCAGATTTTGCATGCGTGGGAATGTTCGATTTTCAGGTGGTTGAGAACGCAAATATAGCATATACCCTCCTCAATGCTCCGATGGAGAGGGAGAGGAGATGGTATGCGTAGGGAAGGCGTAAGGCGTAAGGCAGGACACAGGGCTACGGTGCAGAACCCAAGGGTATGGGTTTGAAGGGGTGGGTTAGAAAAAGATAAAAGTTAAAAGACAGAAGTACACCCATGAAAGTTAAGGTGAATGGTAAGATACTTACACATATCAATATTTCTATTATTAAACTTTACCCTGTTATACAGCCAGTCTGTTAACATTTTAGGAAGTGATGCTGATCTCCTCTGGCATAAACTCTCACCTTTCTTTTCTCCCCCTTCAGAATACAAAAATAATCTCGGCAGTTACCGTTCACCTTTGAAATTCTATAGTGGACAACCTGTTAAATCTTCACATGATTGGACGAAAAGGAGAGAGGAGATACTTAATACATGGAATGATATGATGGGTAAGTGGCCTCCTTTTATTGAGCATCAGAAACCAGAGATAATTGAAAAGGTAAGTATACAGAATTATATCAGGTATAAGATAAGGTATAACTGGCTTCCAGATCAGAGAACTGAAGCCTACCTGCTTGTACCTGAAGGAAAAGGTAAGCGGCCCGCTGTTATTACTGTTTACTATGAACCTGAAACATCTGCCGGAATTGGTGATAAGGAATATCGCGATTTTGCACACCAGCTTGCTTTACGGGGTTTTGTGACGCTCTCAATAGGGACTGCAGAAACGACAATGGCAAAGACCTATTCGCTATATTATCCTGATATTCAAAATTCTGCAATACAGCCTCTTTCGGTGCTGGCTTGTGCGGCAGCTAATTCCTGGTTCCTCCTGTCAGATATGCCTGAAGTCGATCCGGAAAGGATTGGAATAATCGGACACTCATATGGAGGTAAATGGGCGATGTTTGCTTCCTGCCTGTTTGACAGATTTGCATGTTCAGTATGGTCTGATCCCGGTATAGTTTTCGATGATTCAAGGCCGAATGTAAATTACTGGGAACCCTGGTACCTTGGCTATTATCCACCACCATGGGATAGCACGTGGCGAAAATCAGGTGATGTTGAAGGAGCAAAAGGTCTCTATCCGAAACTTAGAAAAGATGGATTTGACCTGCATGAACTACATGCACTTATGGCTCCAAGGCCATTCCTTGTGTCAGGAGGATCGGAGGATGGCCCGGCAAGGTGGATTGCACTGAACCATTCAGTTGCTGTTAATAAATTGCTTGGTTATGAAAAGAGAGTTGGTATGACCAACAGACCTGACCATTCTCCAAATGCAGAATCGAATGAATTGATATATAATTTTTTTAAGTATTTTCTTGATAATTAACTGAATGAGGAAAGCCATTTTTTTAGTTTTAATTACATTATTCTGTATTTCTTGTAAGGATAATAGAAGATTATCTGATAATAATAGCAGGTTATGGTACCTGTATCCGGCAAAATATTGGAACAGCCAGGCTCTGCATCTTGGTAATGGTTATTTTGGAGGATCTTTTTTTGGAGGAACAGAAGAGGAGGTTATTGCAATATCTGAAAAAAGTATGTGGACGGGTAGTCCGGCTGAGGGTAACTGGACCAAAGCCGGTGTAAATCCAAAAGCCAATCAGTCACTTCCGATAATCAGGAAAGCAATACTTAACAGGGAAAGTCAGAAAGCTGATAGTCTGATTACAAAGGATTTTTTTGGGTCTTCAGAACTCTATGGCAATTTCACATCCGTTGGGGACCTTAAAATAAAATTTCTGAATCATGAAACCGCACCTGTTAATTACAAAAGAGAATTAGACCTGGCAAACTCCATAGGCCTGATTGAATATAATATTGAAAATACTTCTTTTAAAAGAGAATATTTCTGTTCTTATCCCGACAGGCTGCTTGCAATGAAGTTTTCAGCGAACAAAACAAAGAAGATCTCATTCAATCTTACCATGGATATTATGCAGGATTCCTCTTCGATTGAAATCTCAGGAAACACTTTTAAGGTCAAAGGGTTCATCAACAAAAATAACCGGCCATTTATTGTTCTGATACAAATAAAAAATGAAGGAGGGATAGTTGGTAAAGAAGGAGATTTTCTTTCAGTAAGGGATGCCGATTCAGTTGAGTTATATCTGACTGTTGCCACCAATTATAAAATGAAGTATCCCGATTACATTGGCTCTGACCCGGAGGTAATTACCAGTGGCATAATGCAAGGTCTTGCTGACAGGGACTTTACAGAACTGAAAAATCGTCATCTTGCTGATTATAAATCATTATATGATAGAGTTAACCTTATAATAGATGGTAACAATGAGGCTGAAAAACTACCAACAAATGAGAGATTTCAAAGATTAAAATCGGGTGAGTCAGATCCCGGTTATAAAACACTGGCATTTAATCTTGGCAGATATATGATTATCAGTTCATCGCGGCCACATACCCTGCCTGCTAATCTTCAGGGAGTGTGGAATGCTTTTAAAGTTGCACCATGGGCAGGGAATTATCAAAGTAATATAAACCTTCAGGAAATATATTGGTCATGCGGCCCTACCGATCTTGCTGAATGTCAAGAGGCATATATCGACTGGATTGATGATCTTTCAATTTCGGGCAAAGAAATTGCAAAGCGTATTTATGGAACCAATGGTTGGGTTAGTCACACAACCGGAAATATTTGGGGACATGCGGCACCTATTGGCAGCCATCCCTGGGGAATGTACCCGATGGGGGCAGCCTGGCATTGCCAGCATGTATGGGATCAATATGCCTTTTCACAGGATACTCAATATCTGCGAAACCAGGCATATCCGCTTCTGAAAGATGCATCCATTTTCTGGCTTGAGAACTTAATAGAGTTCAAAGGAAAATTAATTACTGCTCCGACAGTTTCAGCTGAACACGGTGCTTTAATGACCGGGAATGGGTTGAATCCTGCTTTTCATGATTCCATTAGTAATAAATACCATTATTCATTACCAGGTGTATATCAGGATATTGAGATGTTATGGGATCTGTTTACAAATACATCAGATGCAGCAAAAATATTGGGAGATATAAATTTTGCAGATTCCCTGCTGAAGATACGGGAGTATCTTTTGCCATTAAAGATTGGAAAGTATGGACAATTACAGGAATGGTATGACGATATTGATGATCCTGAATGTCATCACCGGCATATTGCCCATTTATATGCAGTTTGTCCGGGAAGGCAAATAGATCCAATAATTACTCCGGAATTGGCTGATGCAGCAAAGAAATCATTGAACATGAGGGGTGATGGGCGTTTCCTGTCGCAGGAACTGGCGTCAGGTGGTAACTGGGCAAGGGCTCACCGCATGTGGTGCTGGACAAGATTACTTGACGGAAACCGGGCCAATAAAATTATGACTGAAATGTTAACCGATGAGGGATTTGAAAATGGTCTCACTTTTCAGCATGCTAATTATGGTTGGGAGAGAAAAGATTTCTATATGGAAGGTAATATGTATTGCCACTTCCAATTGGATGGTTCAGCCTCTATACCAGGATGCATTGCTGAAATGCTTGTTCAATCACATCTGAATGAAATACATCTTTTACCTGCTTTGCCTGATGAACTAAAAACAGGGTGGATTACCGGACTGAAGGCACGGGGTGGTTATAGGATTAATATGGAATGGAAGGATGGAGAGCTAATCAAGGCTGTTATTTTTTCCGGTAGTGAAAATCAGGTGCCGGTTATCAGAGTTAAAAATGAAATAATTGATCATGACGTGCATAATAAAATAGAATTTAAAAGGCTTATAATTAAAACCAGTCAACTGTATATAAAATGAATTATAAGTTTTAATATTTTCACCATGAGATTAGAAGGAATAAATTATCTTGACAATAACCCGGTTGCGATTTCGTTCGAAAATGGATTGATCACAAAGGTTGAAAAAACAGAAAGCTTAAAAGAAGGATTAAAACCACTTTTTATTGCACCCGGTTTCATAGATATACAGGTTAACGGCTATGATGGGGTCTCCTTTTCACTTGAGGGGGCTGATGATCCCTCCTCGGAATCCAAGACGCTTTCGGTTCCAGAGATAAGGAAAATAACAAGGGAGTTATGGGCTCAGGGAGTCACAACTTATTTTCCTACACTAACCACCAATTCTCAGGAATTATTAATTAAAAATGTAGCAATACTATCAGAGGCAATGGATGATACCGAAAATATGGGGTCAATCCCGGGCCTTCATCTCGAAGGGCCATATATTTCAGCCATTGACGGTTATCGCGGAGCCCATCCAAGGGAGCATGTACGCATGCCCGATTGGGAAGAGTTTATGCATTTATACAATTGTGCAAAGGGGAAGATTCTTTTAATAACTCTGGCTCCTGAAGTTGAAGGAGCTGTTGATTTTATTAAAAGATGCATGGACACAGGAGTAGTTGTCTCCCTCGGACACCATAACGGATCAGCAGAGAATATCCACCATGCAGCTGATGCAGGTGCAAGGCTTGCAACTCATCTTGGAAACGGCTGCGCAACAAACATCAACAGGCACAGGAATCCCCTCTGGCCCCAGCTGGCCGATGACAGGCTGATGATTAGCATTATTTCAGACAGTTTTCACCTTCCTCCTGAAATACTGAAGGTGTTTTATAAGGTGAAACAAGCCCGGAATATTATAATCATATCTGATATGACAAGCTATGCAGGTTTGCCTGCCGGTTTGTACAAGCTTGAGACAGGTGAAAAAATCGAAAAGGCACCAAATGGCCATCTTCGCTTTTCAGGACAGGAGGGTGGTTTGTACGGATCGGCAACTCCACTGCCTGAAGCTGTCTCTCATATGATCAAAGTAACAGGTTGTTCCCTTGCTGAAGCTTTCATGATGACAGCTGAAAATCCTGCCAGGCTTCATAATCTTAATGACAGAGGAACCCTGGAACCAGGAAAGAGGGCAGATATAATACTCTTTTCAGTTGAAGAGAACAATATTAAAATAGGAAAGACATTTGTTTCCGGAAAAATAGTTCACCAGGCTTAAGAAGAATGCTGGAGCTGTCATATTATAAAGACAATCTGAAAGTTGAGATATTTTCTGTCACTTCTGAAATGGGAGTTGCCGCAGCTGACTATGTAGCAGGGAAATTACAGGAGGCTATTGAGGTCAGAGGAGTTGCTAACCTTATTCTTGGTACGGGAGCTTCACAATATCCTCTTCATGATGAATTACTTAAAAAGGATATAGCCTGGAAGAAGATAAATCTTTTTCACCTCGATGAATATATTGGTATCTGTAAGAGTCATCCTGCCAGTTTCAGACGATTTCTGAGAGAAAGGGTAGCTGATAAAGTTTTTCCGAAAAGTGTATTTTATATTGATGGTGATACTGCTGATACAGTTTCTGAAATCCGGCGTTATGAAGCTCTCCTGAGAAGTAATCCGGTGGATGTAGCATGTATCGGAATCGGGGAGAATGGTCATATTGCTTTCAACGATCCGGGCATTGCTGATTTTGATGATCCTGAATTACTGAAGGTTGTTGAACTCGATGATGCCTGCAGACGTCAGCAGGTAGGCGAAGGGTGGTTCCCCACTATAAATGATGTACCCGATAAAGCAATAACACTTACTGTTTCAGCAATAATGAATTGCAGATCAATTTGTTGCACTGTACCTGACAGTAGAAAATCGGATGCTGTTTTTAAAACACTTACAGGGAAAATAAGTGATGAATGCCCTGCTTCGGTTCTGAGAAGGCATGAGGATGCAGTTCTTTTCCTCGACAGATTTGCGGCAGCAAGACTTTCCTATAATCATTAATTTTTTGTACAATGAAAAGAAGAACCTTCCTTGGAGATTTTATGGCTTCAGCAACAGGAATCATTATGATGCCGGATATTATTCCGGCACATGTTTTTGGCACGAATCCTCCCGGGGATAAAATTAATATTGGTCAGATTGGGTGTGGAAGGATAGCCCGTACACACAACCTTCCTGAGATACTGAATTATGATTCCTCCAGGGTGGTTGCAGTCTCTGACCTCGACAGCAAACGAATGGCTGACGGGAAGAAGATGATAGAGGATTTCTATGAAAAGAAAACAGGGAAGAAAGGATATGTTGATGTAAAAATGTACAGCGACTACAGGGATATGCTTCTTGACAAATCCATTGATGCTGTCATTATCAGCACTCCCGATCACTGGCATGCACAGCCAGCTGTTGAGGCTGCCCTGGCCGGCAAGGATATTTATATTCAAAAACCTCTGACACTGACTGTTAATGAGGGAAGAGTTTTGGTTGATGTTGTAAATAAAAAATCCGTCATACTCCAGGTAGGAGCACAGTGCCGTTCTTCAGAACCACAGTACAGGAAGGCTGCTGAACTGGTACGGAACGGAAGAATAGGGAAGCTTCATACAGTTAAGATAGGTATGCCTGGTGATCCGCCAGGTCCTGAAGTTACATCGATGCCGGTTCCTGAAAACCTCGATTATAATACCTGGCTGGGATCGACACAGGAAGTATTCTACAATGAATTAAGGGTTCATCCGCAAAACGATTATTCAAGGCCGGGATGGCTGAGGAATCAACAGTTTGGTGCCGGTATGATTACAGGCTGGGGTTCACATTTCTTTGATTACAGTGCATGGGGAATGGATACAGAGTACACCGGACCTGTTTCAATAGAGGCAGTTGCACAATTTCCCCGGTCAGGGATTTGGAATGTTCATGGTGACTTCATGGTAAAGGCTGTATATAATAATGGGATAGAGATGTTGGCAGGAACAGAATATCCTTATGGTGTCAGATATGAGGGAGAAGAGGGATGGATTTTTGTTACACATGCAGGAATTCCAAAACTCGATGCCAGCGATCCCGCTTTGCTTAATTCAGTGATCACAGAGAATGAGATACATCTTTATATGACAACCGAACATCATGGAAACTGGCTCGATTGTATCAGGAGCAGGAAACAACCGATCTCCCCGGTGGAAATAGGTCACAGGGCATGCTCACTCTGCCTGATAAGCCATATTGCCATGAAGGTACACGGTGTATTGGATTGGGATCCGGTAGAAGAAAAATTCATAAATAACGGACTGGCCAATTCAATGCTGCAAAGAAATCAGCGTGCTCCATTTGGCACCAACTTTGTTAAGCTATAGAGGTTTTAGAAGCTATAAATGCATTAGATGCTCAAATTATAACTTTGCAGCCTCTACAGCTTATAAGGCTTTCTATACTCGTAACTCAACAATTTATTGGCTGCTTCGGAATTGACAAAAACCTCCTTATCCTTGTCCCAGATTAGTCGCTCTTTGGTTATCATTGAGATTGTAGCCAGGTGAGCCATGGTAGTAGACCGGTGTCCTGTTTCAAGAGTACAGAATGGCGTTTTCCTGCTCTTAATGCATTCAAGGAAATTTCCGATAAGGTTAGCAGTACTGTTGGCATAACTGTTATCACGAAGCAAAGTATCCTGCTTCTCCAGCTTATATTCTTCTGCCTCCATTAGCTTATCCCATGATGAGAACTGTCCTGGTTTGGCCGGGACTATCTTATAATCATTTTCATTGGTATAAAGCGTTCCTTTGGTTCCCCTCATCTCTATGAATCCGTAAGGAACAAAGCTGCCGGTACTTGCCTCAAGCACCTGGACATTTACAAGCGTTCCGGATGCAAACTCAAAGGTAACATTGAAGGTATCAGGTATTGTACGATCATCATCAACTGCATATTTACCGCCGTGTGCACTGATAACCGAAGGTGCTTCCTCATTCAGCATCCACCTTATAAGATCGAGATAATGTACTCCGTTATTGCTTATCTGGTTGCAGTACTCTTCCCACCACCTGAACTTGTATGGTGCAATGTTGTACTGGTAGGGCCTTAGGCCACGCGGTCCGAGCCATGCATCCCAGTTAAAGTTTTTTGGTGGTTCCTCGGGTTTCATCTTTCCGATACCTGAAGGGAACATATTGCTTACATGACAGGCGCTGGAGTAAGTAACTATACCGATTTTTCCTGCAGGAATCTCTTTAGCCAGTTTCTGGAATGTGGGAGCGCCTCTCCTGTTCAGGCCAACAGTTACAATCTGTTTGCTTGCCTTCCATGCATTAACCATTGCACGTCCTTCTGATATTGTCTTAGAGAGTGGTTTTTCACAATACACGTCTTTGCCTGCCCTTATTGCATCTATTGTCATAATAGCATGCCAGTGATCGGGTGAAGCAATGCATACGGCATCTATACTTTTATCTTCCAGCAATTTGCGGTAGTCAGAATACCTTGCCACTTTATTTGGGAATTTCTCTCCCATAAGCGGTATCTGTCCGGGCATATCTTTTATATACCTGGGATCGACCTGCGACCTGTCGCGTGTAATATATGGCTCATAAACATCACATAACGCTGCAATCTCACAGCCGGGTTTGGCCATAAACAGCTGAAGCAGCTGAGTACCCCTGTTCCCTACACCAATAAATCCTACACGGATCTTTTCGTTTGCTCCTGCAATCCTGTCATAAGCTGATGTTTTTACCGGATTTGCCCCGAGGGCAAGTCCTGCTGATACCATTCCTGTAGTGGTAATAAAGTTTCTGCGGCTGGTTTTATTTGATGATTCTTTCATAGATGGAATATTTGTTACCAAACTTAAGGATTATTCATAAGAAATAAAAGGTCATATCATAAGATTATCAGAATGATTACATCCTTTAAGACTGGTTTCAGAAATCTGCCATAATCAATAGTTATCTGAGAATTCGAGACTTACTCAGTAAATTAAAAAATTCTGACACATGATTATCAGAATTAACTTTTATCAGTTAAATTGTGAAGATTATTTTAGTTAAGTTAAACAAATAAATGATGGGAAATTCCGGAGCAGGAACACAGACAGTATCCACTCATCCTCACCATTCTGGCAACAGAATAATTTCTATAGATACACTGCGCGGTTTCACCATGTTTTTTATTATTGGAGGAGGCAGCATTTTTACCTCACTTTACCAGGTTTGGCCAAATTCAATAACTGAATCTTTGGCCAGAAACATGGAACATGCTGAGTGGGAAGGTTTTTATTTTTATGATCAGATTTTTCCACTCTTTTTGTTCCTGGTTGGATTGCTCATACCAACCGTTATATTAAGAAGTAAGGAAAAAGGGAAAACCAATAAAGAGATATTTTTCCATATCTGTAAACGGACAATTGTCCTGATTCTGCTCGGACTTGCTAACTATGGCCTTTTACGTTTTAACTGGCCTGCAATGAGATGGTCCAGCGTGCTTGGACGTATTGGGATTTGTTATTTTTTTGCAGGCTTACTTGTGCTGCATACAAACTGGCGTTTTCAGGCCTGGGTGATTATTATAATTCTGATTGGATACTGGGCCGCTGTTAAATTTATTCCTGTTCCGGGCTATGGTCCTGGTGTTCTGACTCCCGAAGGCTGCCTGACCACCTGGCTTGACCAGAAAATGATACCAGGTACTCTTGGCATGGGCATTTACGACCGGCAGGGTGTCCTTTCCACTTTTACTGCCCTGGCAACAACGCTGATAGGAGTTCTGGCAGGTCACTGGTTACGTACCGGCAGGTCCGGTAATCAAAAGAGTGTCGGATTTCTTGCTGCTGGAATAATTTTGCTTCTGGCCGGCTGGTTTTGGGGCAGGTATTTCTTTATCAGCAGGAACGTGTGGACAAGCTCATTTGTTCTCTTTACGTCAGGATGGAGCCTGATTTTATTGGCCTTTTTCTACTGGATAATTGATGTGAAAGGGTATAAGAGATGGACTTTCTTCCTTGTCGTCATCGGGATGAATGCAATAACTATCTGGGTAGGGCAGAGATTTATCGATTTTAAATTTATTTCCGATGCACTTTTTCTGGGAGTATCCAGATACTTTGGGATCCTTCAGCCTGTTTTCCTTGTATTGTCTCTATTGCTGGTAAAATGGCTTTTCCTCTGGTTCCTGTATAAAAAAGAGATATTTTTAAAGGCATAATGGTGTATTGAAACTAAATCTCTTTTTGATGAATAATTCAGGTTAAAATGTTAAATTGTGGAGTTTATTTTCAGAATTATTAAGCTTATATAATCATATGATATGAAAAAGGAATTCAACCGCAGGGATTTTGTGAAAACAGCTGCAATAGGTGGTATTGGTCTTGGGTTGACGGCAACTGCCTCACCTCTTTTTGGTATTGGAGCACAGCAGCAGGGGAAGATTGGTATTATTGGACTGGATACTTCCCACAGTATTGCTTTTACCAAAGCTATAAATGGTCCTGATGCGAAACCGGAATTTTCAGGTTTCAGGATTGTTGCGGCATATCCAAAAGGAAGCAGCGATATAAAATCGAGTTATGAAAGAATACCTGGATATATTGAAGAAGTAGAGAAATATGGAGTTGAAATTACAAACTCAATTGATGAACTAATCTTAAAGGTCGACTATGTGCTGCTTGAAACGAACGATGGAAAAATACATCTTGAACAGGCTCTGCCGGTATTCAGAGCAGGTAAGAGGATGTTCATCGACAAGCCGATAGCTGCCAGCCTCGAACATGCACTCGCTATTTTTAAAGCTGCTGATATTTATAAAGTACCCGTATTTTCTTCTTCTTCACTCAGATATATGCCTGGTATAAAAGATGTTGCGGATGGGAAAATAGGAAAAGTAACTGGTGCTGATACATTTTCACCCTGCAGTCTTGAACCATCCCATCCTGATCTCTTCTGGTATGGGATACATGGAGTGGAGGCTCTTATTGCAGTGATGGGAACCGGCTGCAAAACAGTTACGCGCGTAAGTACACCAGATACCGATGTTGTGGCAGGTATATGGAATGACGGAAGGATTGGAACATTCCGTGGGACAAGATCAGGGCAGCATGGTTACGGAGGTACTGCTTACGGAGAAAAGGGAAGCATGTCATTAGGTACATATGCAGGATATGATCCTTTGCTAATAAGGATACTTGACTTCTTCAAGACAGGTATAGAGCCTGTTAAACGTGAAGAGACGATTGAAATATTTACTTTTATGCAGGCAGCCGATGTCAGTAAGAAAAAAGGAGGTATTCCCGTTGAAGTTGAAACTGTAAGAGCTGATGCAGAAAAGAAAGCAGCCAAAATAAAACTTACCTGATAATCACCTGAAAATTCGAATAATTATGTCAAATAGTCGAAGATCTTTTATAAAAAAATCAGCCGCAGGAATTGCTGCGGTTAGCGTGGGAGGAATATTACCAGGGTTCAGTGCCAGAAGCTATTCATCGATATTAGGTTCAAATGACAGGTTACTGGTGGCAGTGATGGGGGTTAACTCCAGGGGAAAAGCTCTTTCAGAAACTTTTTCAAAGCAGGATAATGTTGAGATAATTTATATCTGCGATGTAGATTCAAGGGCTGAAGCAGCCTGCTCTGACTCAATAGAAAAACTTGGTAAAAAACGGCCGAAAGCAGCTCCTGACTTCAGAAAAGCTCTTGATGATAATAAACTCGATGCAATGGTTATTGCTGCTCCTGACCACTGGCATGCTCCGGCAGCAATACTGGCGTCCAAAGCCGGAAAACATGTATATCTTGAAAAGCCCTGCAGTCATAATCCAAATGAAGGGGAACTTCTTGTAGCTGCAGCTGAAAAGTATAAGAATGTTATTCAGATGGGTAACCAGCGACGTTCTTTTCCTAATGTAGCTGCAGGAATTGCTGAACTGAAATCAGGTATAATTGGTCGTCCCTATTTTGCAAAGACATGGTACACCAATAACCGTCCGTCAATTGGCCATGGTAAAGAAATTCCTGTCCCATCGTGGCTCGATTACGAATTGTGGCAGGGGCCTGCTCCAAGGAAGCCTTACAAGGATAATCTTATTCATTATAACTGGCACTGGTTCTGGAACTGGGGAACAGGAGAGGCATTAAATAACGGAACTCATTTTGTCGATCTAGGACGCTGGGGCCTTGGAGTCGATTATCCGGTAAAGGTTTCCTCATCAGGAGGCAGATACCGGTATAATGACGATTGGGAGACACCTGATACACAGGTGATATCCATGGAGTTTGACAATAACACAGGAATGGCATGGGAAGGGATCAGCTGCAATGGAAGACCGATTGAAGGCAGCATAGTAGGAGTAATCTTCAGCGGCGAGAATGGATCATTAAGGATCGATGCCGGCAATGCATATTCGGTATTTGATATCAGCGGGAAGCTTATAAAAGAAGTTAAAGCTGATACGGTCATCGACTCAAGAAATCTCAGCAATCCTTCGGGTGGTCTCGATGCTATTCATATTGTCAATTTTCTTGATGCTATAAGAAAAGGGAACAAACTGAATGCAGATATTCTGAGCGGTCATAAAAGCACGTTGCTGGTTCAGCTTGGAAACATAGCCCAGCGAACCGGTAAAACACTCAATATAGATCCTTCAAATGGTCATATTCTTAGAGATCCTGTTTCAGAAAAACTATGGTCGAGGGAATACCAAAAAGGATGGGAACCAGTGATATAAAGCGTTCAGGAGTAACAAAAAGTAAAAATCAAAAAAGCAGCACTAATTATCTTATTTTATGCCAGTTATTGAAACAGTCGAATCAGGTTCCCTGTCGGTGCGAAAAACAGTAATATCTATTGCAATCATTGCATTGCTGTTTTTTATTTTTGGATTTACCACGTGGATAAATGCCATACTGATCCCATACTTCAAGATCTCATGTGAGCTTAATAATGTTCAGTCGCTGCTGGTAGCATTTGCCTTTTATATAGCCTACTTTGTGATGGCTATACCGGCAGCTCATCTGCTTGAAAAGGTGGGATTCAAAAAAGGGATCATGATTGGATTCTGGATCATGGCTCTCGGTGCCATGATATTTGTCCCGGCTGCTTTCACCAGGACTTACAGTCTGTTTTTACTTGGACTTTTCTCAATAGGAACAGGACTGGCTATACTGCAGCCAGCTGCCAATACATATATTACAATGATAGGATCCAAGGAGCGTGCTGCCCAGAGGATGAGCATCATGGGTGTCTGTAACAAGACAGCCGGAATAATAGCTCCGCTTTTATTAGCAGCCGTAATACTGAAACCTACTGACACAGAACTGTTCCGACAGTTGCCTCTTATGGATGAAAGTGCACGAAATGCTGCTCTGGATATTCTTATCAGAAGAGTTATTATTCCTTATGCCAGTATGTCTGTTGTGCTTTTTTTTCTGGGAATTATGGTTCGTTATTCAATTCTTCCGGAGATAAATACGAGCAATGATAATGCGGGTACCACGGATAATCATTCAGAAAAAACAAGCATTATCCAGTTTCCTCATCTCATACTCGGTGCTGTTGCAATATTTCTCCATGTAGGTTCTCAGGTGACGGGTATTAATACGATAATAAATTATGGTCAGTCATTGGGTCTGCCTTTACTGGAGGCGAAAGTTTTTCCCTCTTATATTCTGGGAGTTACAATGTTTGGCTTTCTGATGGGGATTGTTCTGATACCCAAATTTATAAATCATCTCAATATACTTCGGATATGTACGACTTCTGCCCTTATACTTACAGTATTGTTTTTTCTTGTAAGAGGGAAGGTTAGCTTTCTTGGTCATTCAGTAAACCTGTCGATATGGGTACTCGTTATGCTGGGTCTATCAAACTCACTTATGTGGTCAGCTATCTGGCCTCTTGCACTTAACGGATTGGGACGGTTTACCAAAATGGGAGGATCAATCCTTATCATGGGTTTGTGTGGAAGCGCTCTCATTCCTTTGATTTATGGTTCTCTGGCTGATCATTACACTCCTCATTACGCTTACTGGGTATTACTGCCTTGTTATTTATACCTGAGTTTTTATGCTTACAGAGGTTATCTTGTAAGGACATGGACAATTAGGAAGAGGGGTGATCAGTAATGGATAATCGGTAATAAAAATAAATAAATAAACTAATTGATAAATATTAACAATCATGACAAAGCGAAGAGATTTCATTAAAACGGGTGTTCTTGGAACAGCCGGAATTGCCATCGGAGGCATTGGCTTCAGCGCCAGGTCGTATTCATCAATCATTGGTTCAAATGACAGGATAAACATTGCCGTGATTGGCCTAAGGGGAAGAGGAGGCGATCACGTCAATTCCTGGCTGGCACTGAAGGACAGCAGGAACATAAATCTTAAAACCATTTGTGATGCTGATGAACAGTTTTTTGCAGAACGGTCAAAGACAATTCAGGATAAGAATGGTGTAAAGCCCGTTACCGAATGGGATATGCAGAAAGTGTTTGCTGATAAGGAGATTAATGCAGTTTCTATTGCTACTCCAAATCATTGGCATGCTCTGGCAACAGTATGGGCCTGCCAGGCGGGTAAGCATGTATTTGTTGAAAAACCGGCATCGCATAATCTTTTTGAAGGTAGAAAGATGATTGAGGCATCACGCAAGTATAATGTACGCGTTCAGACCGGCACTCAGAATCGTTCGATCGCTAATGTAATCGAGGCGATGAAATTTCTGCATGACGGAGGTATCGGTGAAGTGTTTATGGCAAAAGGAAACTGTTATAAGCCACGCGATTCATTCGGTATTGCAAAAGACAGTACACCTCCTGCCTCCCTGCATTATGACAGGTGGCTGGGTCCTGCTCCTTACAGGCAGTATAACGAAAAACGCCTGCATTATAACTGGCACTGGTTCTGGGATACCGGAAACGGAGATACCGGCAACCAGGGACCTCACCAGTTTGATATTGCCCGCTGGGGTCTGAATAAGAATGAACACCCTGTAACAATATACTCAACAGGTGGAATCTTCGGTATTGATCCCGAAGAATGTGCCCAGGAAACACCTAATACCCAGACTTCTATATTCAAATACTCTGATGGTAAAATACTTGAGTTTGAAACAAGGGGCAGGTACACAAATGGAGAATCAAGCCTTGACATACGGATTGGCAACACCTTCTATGGAACTGAAGGTTATCTTGAGCTTGACGGAGGGACATGGAAGGCATTCCGGAAAAGAGAAAAGGAACCTTTTGCCGGGTCAGCAATGGCTGAAAAGAAACCAGCTCCGACAGGATATCTTGCCTCACCCGGAGGTACTGAACATTATGCCAACTTTATTGATGCAATCAGGTCAGGAAGTAATGATACACTGCATGCAGATATCATTGAAGGTCATCTTTCCTCATCACTTCCAATCCTGGCCAATGTTTCATACCGTCTTAGCCGTGAACTGAGATTTATGGGCGATTATGAGAAATTTGCCAATGACCCTGAAGCAGACATGATGCTTACCAGAGTTTACCGCAAACCATATGTTATCGGGAATGAGGTGTAATATTGGCACAACGACACAGCGGCGCAACGGCTCAATGATCAATGGCTGTACAGACTCGGTTCCCCTACTGGGACGGGGTGGGTTTTTAATATAAAATGTTAACGAACAATAATTTACAATGAATAACAATAACAACAGTCGTCGTAACTTTATAAAAAAAGCAGCTATTGGTTCTTTAATTACTGCATCAATTCCTGAAATAGTATCGGCAGCAATGGTGAAGGAGAGTACTTCCAAAATTTCATTGCAGAAGAATAACATAATCCTTTTCCAGGGAGACTCAATAACCGATGCCGGCAGGAATAAGGAAGATAATTCATTTAACAATGCCAGAGTTCTGGGATCAGGTTATGCAATGCTGACAGGAGCTGCATTACTTGAAAAGTATGCATCACTCGATCTGAAGATATATAATATGGGTATATCAGGTAATAAGGTATATCAACTTGCAGAAAGATGGGATAAAGATTGTCTTGATATCAAACCGGATATTCTTAGTATACTGATCGGGGTTAATGACATCTGGCATAAACTGAATGGTCAGTATGAGGGGACAGTTGGAATCTATAAAAAGGATTATATCGCACTACTTGAAAGAACAAAAAGGACTTTACCTAATGTAAAACTGGTTATTTGTGAGCCGTTTGCTGTACCTGGGGTCAAAGCTGTGGATGATAAATGGTATCCTGAATTTTATGACTATCAGAAAGCTGCCCGCGAAATTGCAGATAAGTTTAGCGCAACTTTCATCCCCTATCAGAAAATTTACGATGAGGCTCAGAAAAGAGCCCCTGGTGTATACTGGACTCATGATGGGGTGCATGCTTCACTTGCCGGAGCAAAGCTTATGGCCGAAGCCTGGCTTTCAGCAATAAAATAAAAGAATTAATTAATTTAATATAGGGTATTATGATGAAAAGAGTCATTCATTCAGTGTTAGCATCACTGATAATTGTTGTTATTTTTTCGTCTGAACTTTCGGGTCAGCTGAAGTTGCCGGCAATATTTGGTGACAATATGGTACTGCAGCAGAAGTCTGATGTTGCAATTTGGGGTATCGCTTCAGGGAATTCAACTGTTAAGGTGACAACCTCATGGAATAAGAAAAGTTATTCTGCAAAAGCAGGAGCTGATGGTAAATGGAAAGTAAAGGTTTCCACTCCTTCAGCTGGTGGCCCATATGAAGTTATTGTCAGCGGGAGTAATACTATTCGTCTTAAGAACGTACTGATAGGCGAAGTGTGGGTTTGTTCCGGACAGTCAAATATGGAAATGCCTGTTAAAGGTTATAAGAATCAGCCTGTTAAGGGTTCAAATGAAGTAATTGCAACATCTGCAAATCCACAGATAAGGTTATTCACCGTAACAAGAGCTACAAATCTGCAACTACAGGATGATTTTAGCGGAACCTGGAAGGTATGCGAACCTGAGAATGTGAGTCAGTTTAGTGCAACGGCTTATTTTTTCGGATTAATGCTTAATAAGGCTCTTGATGTTCCTGTAGGGCTGGTTAATACCAGCTGGGGAGGTACACGGATTGAGCCCTGGATAAGTGAAGCAGGTCTGAAAAACTTCGATTTTGTAACTCTTCCCGACAGGAACCAGACAGGTAACCTGTCACCTCAGACACCAACTGTTTTATTCAATGCCATGATTAACCCGATGGTGGGATATGGTATTAGAGGAGGAATCTGGTATCAGGGTGAATCAAATCGAAATGAGCCCGACAAATATCTGAAGCTTTTGCCGGGAATGGTTGAAAACTGGCGTTCCCTGTGGGGTGTCGGAGATTTTCCATTTTACTATGTGCAGATTGCTCCGTTCAATTATGGTCCTGGCGGACTGAATTCTGCATATATAAGGGAAGCTATGCTTAAAGCATCAACAGCTATTGGAAACATTGGTATGGCTTGTATAATGGATGTAGGAGGAGAATTCTGTATCCACCCTGCTGATAAAAAAGCAGCAGGCGACAGGCTTGCTTTTCAGGCTCTTGTAAAAACTTACGGGCAGAAAGGCTTTGCCTCGGAAGGGCCTTTAATAAAGGAGATGACAGTGGAAGGACCTGTGGTAAAAATAACTTTCGATAACTCAGTCAATGGCCTGACATCTTTTGGAAAAGAACTTAAGTGTTTTGAAATAGCAGGTGCCAATAAGAGATTCTATCCTGCTGAGGCATTCATTACCGGTTCGGGAATAACATGTGTTTCTCAATATGTAAATGAGCCTGTGGCAGTTAGATATGCTTTTAGCGATTTTGTAATCGGAGACCTGTTCAATACTGAGGGGCTTCCTGCTTCATCATTCCGTACAGACGACTGGCCCGTGGAATAATTGTTACCAGATAAAACTTCAAACGGTTAAATAATATAATTATGAGTAAAAACAATCCGAACTTAATCAGCAGGCGAGGCTTCATTGGAACCTCAACAGCAGCAATGGCAGGACTTACATTCATTCCTTCACATGCTGTATCCGGACTTGGGCATATTGCTCCCAGCGATAAGTTGAATATCGCAGGAGTAGGTATTGCCGGCATGGGTCGTGTTAACCTTGAGAATGTTGAAAAGACTCAGAATATTGTCGCATTATGTGATGTGGACTGGAGGGAATCTACCCAGAAGATCTTTAAGAAATATCCCGGTGCAAAACAGTACAAAGATTACCGGGTAATGTTTGACAAGCAGAAAGATATTGATGCTGTGATAATAGCAACACCTGATCATACTCATGCTATCATTAGCATGGAAGCCATGAGAAGAGGCAAGCATGTTTATACGCAGAAACCTTTGACCCAGACCGTTCATGAGGCAAGGGAGCTTGCCAAAGCAGCAAAAAAGTATAAGGTTGCGACACAGATGGGTAACCAGGGTCAGGCTTCCGATGGCCCCAGAAGACTTCGTGAGATGATCTGGGATGGAGTAATAGGTCCAATACGCGAGGTACACGTCTGGACTGACAGGCCAAATAACGGATTATTGAAGATATACTGGCCCCAGGGCGTAAAGCGTCCGGCCGACACACCGCCTGTTCCACCGGAGCTCGACTGGAATCTTTTCCTGGGTCCTGCTCCAGAAAGACCTTATCATCCGGCATATCATCCATTTGTCTGGAGAGGATGGTGGGATTATGGTACAGGAGCACTTGGAGATATTGGTTGTCATTCACTTGATCCTGTTTTCAGGGCTCTGAAACTTAAGTATCCCACAACAGTGCAGGCAGTATCAACGCTTGTGAATGCTGATACATATCCTTCAGGCTCAATTGTAAAATATGAATTTCCTGCAAGGGAAAACATGCCTCCGGTTACGCTTACCTGGTATGACGGTGGTTTACGGCCTTTGATGCTGAAGGAGATGGATGAAGGAATGAAACTGGGAACAGGCGGGACACTCTATGTTGGTGATAAAGGATATATTCTTGATGACAAGATTCTTCCGAAATCGTTACGGGATTCATATACTCCTCCTGCACCTTCTATTCCATCATCACCCGGGCATGAACAGGAATGGATTGAAGCCTGTAAAGGTGGCCCTGCTGCTGGTTCCGATTTTGAATGGGCCGGGCCGCTCACCGAGACGGTTCTCCTGGGAAATGTATGTATCAGACCTGAACTCAAGGAGAAACTAAGTGGATTAGTGCTTCAGTTTGATCCTGCTAAGCCAGGTTTCACGAACCTTCCTGAGGCTGATGCTTTCCTGCACCATGAATACAGGAAAGGTTGGAGTCTGTAGTGATTGTAATGTGCTCTCCAAGAATTGGTTTGTATGATTTTTTGACATATTTAAGGTATTATTTGCAACATTGAGCGATTCTGTTCGTCATTAGCTTGTATTTAATACCTTAAATTATGATCAGGAACTTCTTCCTTATTGCTACTCGCAATATTTCAAAAAACATAGGTTTTACAATTATAAATATTACCGGCCTTGCAGTCGGACTTGCTTCTTCATTGCTGCTGTTAATGTGGGTAATGGATGAACTGAGTTATGAAAAATTCAATATAAATGCTGACAAGATTTACAGGGTGGAGGAGGACCAGTTCTATTCTGGTCAGCGTTATCATGTTACTGTAACACCTTATCCAAGCGGACCGGTATGGAAAGATAAAATCCCTGAAATAATGGACCAGACGAGGATCAGCAGGCTTCCCCGGCTTCTTTTCAGAATGGAAGATAAGGTCTTCTTTGAATCGTCGGTTTTTGCTGCTGACTCAGGCCTCTTTTCTATATTCACACTGCCTCTTAAGGAGGGTGATCCTTCAACAGCCCTCATTGAGCCACATTCAATTATACTTACGGAAAAGCTTGCAAGAAAGTACTTTGGGAACGATAGTCCTCTTGGCAGATCGATTACTCTGGAGAACAAGATACAGTTCATGGTAACAGGTGTAATGAAGGAACTACCGAAAAACTCCATTTTCAACTTCGAAGCTGTTATCCCGTTTACATTTCTTAAAGAGATTGGTGTTTACAGCGAACATTGGGGAAACAATTCAATTTTTACCTATGTCTTGCTGGGAAACAGTGTAAATAATCCTGATATAAATAAGAAACTTACGGATGTGGTAATCGAAAACCTTCCTGAAACAACCACAAAATATTCCCTGTTTCCATTGCTCGACATCCACCTGCACGGGCAGTTCGGGTATACTGAATCAAAGGGACCTGTTATTGTAGTAATTATTTTTTCACTGATAGCTGTTTTTGTACTTCTTATAGCTTGTATCAACTTCATTAACCTCTCAACTGCGAGGGCTGCATCGAGAGGTAAGGAAATTGGTGTTAAAAAAGTGGCAGGAGCGGATAAATTATCTATGATAAACCAGTTTATGCTTGAATCGTTCCTTCAGGTGCTACTGGCTATGATTCTCTCATTTATTTTGATCAGCTTCTCACTTGATCTTTTCAATAATATTTCCGGGAAATTCTTTACTTTTTCAGATCTTTTTAAATTACGGTTTATATTAAGTTTTATATCTGCAGGCCTTGTTGCAGGATTTATATCGGGAATATATCCTGCGTTTTATATGTCTTCAATCAATCCTGTAAATGTACTAAAAGGAGAAACAGTCTCAGGCAAAGGAAACGGAAGGTTAAGACAGATACTTGTTGTAGTTCAGTTTACTCTCTCAATTCTGATTGCTGTGTCAGCAATATTTATGTTCAGGCAGCTGAAATTTATGCAGGAAAAAGATCTTGGTTTTGATAAGAACAACCTGATAGGTATACAGATGGCCGATAATATGAAGCCAAAGTATTATTCCCTGAAGAAAGAACTTCAGAAAGAGGTTCTGATCCAGGGAGTAACTGCATCATTATGGAATCCGGTAATGATAGGAAGTAATTCAGGAGGTGCAAGCTGGCCGGGCAAGGATCCGGATAAACATGTACTTATCGGCACAAATGGTATTGACTACGATTACCTTTCAACACTTAAAATGGAACTGGTTTCAGGACGCGACTTTTCAAGGGATTTCCTTTCAGATATTGCAAGAGATACCACAGGTAATTTTCTTATTAATGAGGAGGTAGTGAGGCTGATGGATATTGGTGATCCTGTGGGTAAAAATTTCAGGTTCATGGGACTTAACGGTACTATTGTAGGAGTGATGAAGAACTTCCATTTTAAAGGTGCAGACCAGCCTATTGAACCGGTTGCTTTTGCCCTTGCCGATACAAGTTTTCTCAGGATGATAATTATCAGGCTTACACCCGGAAATATTCCCGGATCGCTTAAAGCAGTTGAGAAGGTATGGAAGGAAGTGATCCCTGAATATCCGCTTGACTACTCATTTATTGATCAGGATTATGATAATCAGTTTCGGGCAGCAATTCGACTAACTCAGCTTCTGAAGTACTTTACAGTTCTTGCTGTCTTCATAGCATGCATTGGTTTGTTTGGACTTGCTTCTTACTCTGCCGAGAGAAGAACCAATGAAATAGGTATCAGAAAAGTAATGGGCGCTGGATCATTTGCAATAATTTTTTCAATGTCAAAGGAATTCATGGTTCTGGTAATAATTTCAATCGCAATAGCCTTTCCGGCAGGTTGGTTTATCCTGAAAAATATTATCAGTCAGTTTCCTTACCGGATTGATCTCGAAATATGGGTCTTCGGAGTAATAGCTGCTGCCTCACTTGGAATAGCATTGTTAACTGTCAGCTTCCATGGATACAAAGCCTCAGGTATCAATCCTGCTGAGGCTTTAAAGCTTGAATAAACCGATATCTGCAACATTCCGGAATTTTTCCTGTCTTTAACAAAACATGGTAAAAATTGTAAAATATTTTAACACCTGGAATAAAATAAAAAACCTTCTAATAACACTATTATGTTCAATAATCTTTTAAAGCACAGCATTAGATCTTTTAAAAGACAGCGTGCATATATTATAATTAATTTACTTGGATTATCGATTGGAATTACCTGCAGTTTGCTAATAGCAATTTTTGTAATAAATGAAGCCAGTTTTGATAATTTTAATGTTAAAAAAGACAGAATCTACCGTGCCGTTCTCAATGGTAAAATAGGAGGACAGGAGATCACAACTAATTCATCTCCCGGAGTAATGGGTCCTACAATTGTCAAAGAATTTCCTGAAATAGAGGATTTTCTGAGAATGTCAGGAAGGGGGCCAACTGTTATTGAATATAATAATCTGACATTTACTGAGGAGCACATGATCGGGGTTGACTCTTCTTTCTTCAATTTTTTTTCGATCCCTGTACTTAAGGGTGATCCGGAAAACCTATTGAACGCCCCCCATAAAGCTGTGCTCTCTGAGTCAACCGCTATAAAGATTTTTGGAAACGAAAATCCAATTGACAAATCCATCAAGATTGGGACTGATTCAATAAGGTACACGATTACTGGTGTTATGGGGGATATTCCCGGGAACTCACATTTTGAAGCAAATATACTTACCTCATTTATGACAGATCCAAGGGCTAATGGCACAATATGGTTGAATAATAATTTAAGTACATATTTATTGTTAAAACCAAATACAAGCTATAAGACCGTCGATGAGAAATTCCCGGGGCTGTTAATTAAATATGTTGGTCCTGAACTTCAGCAATATATGGGTGTGTCAATAGAAGATTTTGAGAAGCAGGGGAATAAATATAGATTTTATCTTCAGAATCTCAAGGAAATACATCTCGATACATCGGTTCAGGGGGAGTTTAAGGCTCCCAGTGATCCTAAGTATCTGGTTATCTTCGGCAGTATTGCAATTCTAATTGTGCTTATTGCTGCAATCAATTTTATGAATCTTTCAACAGCACAGGCTTCTAAAAGGGCTAAAGAAGTGGGGATAAAAAAGATAGCAGGGTCAACGCGTGGAATGCTTATAAGCCAGTTCCTTTCAGAATCTTTTATACTCTCATTTATTGCATTGTTATTTGCCCTGTTGGTAGTCAGAGTTACTCTTCCCTATTTCAATAACCTTTTAGGAACCAGTCTGGTATTGAATCTTTTCAAACCCTGGTATACAATTCCTGTTTTACTGCTCTTTTCAGTTTTTGTAGGGTTCCTGGCCGGAAGCTATCCAGCATTTTTTCTTTCATCTTTTAGTCCTTATGAAGTACTTAAGGGCAGTGTAAAGAATAGTATGAAAAATGGGAATCTTAGAAAAGTTCTGGTAGTATTTCAGTTTGGTATATCAATTCTTTTAATTATCGGTACAATGATAATGTACAACCAGATACACTATATGGTGAACAAAGATATGGGCTTCAACAAGGAGCAATTGCTGGTGATAAACAGGGCTGGTGCTCTGGGCTCCAGGATAAAAGCCTTCAAGACATCAGTTAAACAGATCCCCGGGGTTATTAATATTTCGAGTTCGACAGCAATTCCAGGCCGGACAAATAATACCAACGGATACAGAATTGAAGGAAGAAAGGATGAAGCAGTTATTATGGCTACTGCCTGGGTAGATTATAGCTACCTCGATACATATGGCATGACTCTGGCTTCGGGAAGATTCTTTGATGAATCATATACAAGCGATAAGCAGGCCTGCCTGGTAAATGAAGCTGCAATAAAGAATTTCGGGATAACAGATGTGCAGAATACCAGGTTTGCTGAACCCGGAGATTCAGGACGAATGGATTATCTTCCGATCATTGGGGTAGTGAAAAATTTCAATTTTCAATCACTACGGGAACCAATTGAACCATATATTCTGAAATTTAATGAAGGACTGTATTTTGGTTATATTACTGTAAAGATATCAGCTCAGAACTTAAATAATACCATAAATCAGATAGAGAACACCTGGAAAGAATTTATGGCAAATGACCCTCTTCAGTATTATTTCCTGGATGAGGATTTCGAAAATATGTATATTCAGGAAAAACAGAATGCACAGATGGCAGTAATCTTTTCAATACTGGCTATAGTTATAGCCGCTCTTGGATTATTCGGACTTACCTCATTCACTGTTGAACAGAGGACCAAGGAGATCGGAGTCAGAAAAGCTATGGGATCATCAATTGCAGGAATATATTACCAGATATCGAAGGAGGTTATTGTCCTTGTTACTGTTTCAGCTTTAATATCGTGGCCATTAATTTACTATATTGCTGGTAAATGGCTTGAGAATTTCTATTACAGGATCAATCTCGGGATGTTCAGCTTTATTGCAGGGTTATCTATTGCTCTTGGAATTGCATTGCTTACGATAAGCTACAGGGTAGTACAGGCAGCAAGGGTGAATCCGGCTCAATCACTTAAGTATGAGTAGTATATTTTCTGGCGGTATTTTAAATCAGTCATTATTAAAATTGAATTATCAAATTATAAAATTAATACAATAATATTATGTTCCGGAACCTGATCAAGCATAGCATAAGATCTTTTAAAAGACAGCGTGCATATATAATAATCAATGTCCTGGGCCTTTCAATAGGTATTGCCTGCAGTCTGCTTATAGCTTTATTTGTTTTAAATGAAGCAAGCTATGACCGGTATAATGTAAAAAAAGACAGGATTTTCAGATTGGTTCTTAACGGTAAAATCGGGGGCCAGGAAATAGTTGGCGCTTATACCAATGCACCAATTGGTCCAACAATGGCCAGGGAGTTTCCCGAAGTTGAAGACTTTCTCAGAATGAATGGAACTGGTCCTACAGTTGTTGAATATAACAAACAGAAATTTACAGAAGAGCATCTGTTGGAAGCGGATTCATCATTTTTCAATTTTTTCTCAATACCGCTGCTGAAAGGCGACCCCAGTAGCTGCTTAAATGAGCCCAGAAAACTGGTCGTGTCAGAATCAACTGCAAAGAAGATTTTCGGCAATGAGAATCCGATTGATAAAACAATCAAGATTGGCACTGACACATCAAGATATGTTGTGTCCGGTGTGATGGCTGATGTTCCTGCTAATTCACATTTTGAGGCAAATATGATCTCATCCTTCATGACCAATCCAAGGTCTGCCAATCCTGTATGGCTTAGCAACAGTTTTAGTACTTATATTCTGCTGAAACCAAATACAGATTACAAGTCTACTGATTCAAAAATTCCGGAGTTGCTCGAAAAATACGTAGGACCTGAAATACAGAGATTCATGGGTATTACCCTGAGTGATTTTGTTTCCCAGGGTAACAGCTATGGGTATTTCATGCAAAAGCTGACTGATATTCACCTTGATTCTAATATTGAGCAACAGTTCAAGGCACCAAGTGATCCAAAATATCTGATCATATTCGGCAGTATTGCTATTCTGATTGTACTTATTGCTTCAATAAATTTCATGAACCTGTCAACTGCGCAGTCTGCCAGGAGGGCTAAGGAGGTTGGAATAAAAAAAATAGGCGGATCAACAAAAGGGATGCTTATCGCCCAGTTTCTTACAGAATCATTTATTCTATCTTTCATTTCACTGATATTCGCAATTGTTATCATCAAGGCAACTCTTCCCTATTTTAGTAATTTGCTCGATATAAATCTGGAACTGAACCTTTTACGAAGCATGTTTACTATTCCTGCATTAATCCTTTTTGCAATCTTTGTTGGTTTGCTTTCCGGAGGTTATCCGGCATTCTTCCTCTCTTCCTTCAGCCCTTATGAAGTTTTGAAAGGAGAGGTAAAAAACAGCATGAAGAATGGCAATTTACGTAAAGTCCTTGTTGTGTTTCAGTTCACTGTTTCGATTCTTCTTATTATAGGTACAATTATAATGTACAGACAGATAAGCTTTATGCTAAATAAGGATGTTGGTTTCAACAAGGAACAGCTGATTGTAATAAACAGGGCAGGAGCTTTAGGTAACAAAGTAAAATCATTTAAGGAATCTGTAAAGAAAATTTCAAGTGTGGTTAATATTGCCAGTTCAACAGCTGTACCGGGAAGAAACAATAATACTAATGGTTATGGCCTTGAAGGAAGAAAGGATGAGAGCTTCCTCCTGGTAACAAACTGGGCTGACTATGATTATATAGATACCTACGGTATGACAATGGTTCAGGGAAGAAATTTCAATGAGTCTTATACATCCGATAAGGATGCATGCCTGATAAATGAATCAACATTAAAAGAGTTTGGTATCACCGACATCGAAAAGATGAGATTTCTTCAGCCTCGTGATTCTGGCAGATTTGACTACCTACAGGTAATCGGAGTTGTAAAAAACTTCAATCACGAATCTCTGCGCAACCCTATTAAGCCTTACATTTTCCAGTTTAAAAATGATAATATTCTGTGGGGATATCTTACAGTAAGGCTTAATGAAAAGAACTATTCCCAGACAATCAATGAGATTGAAAAGATCTGGAAAGAGTATCTTCCTGACGATCCTCTGCAGTATTACTTTGTTGATGAGGATTTTGAAAAAATGTACATTCAGGAAAAACAGAATGCACAGATGGCAGTGATATTTTCAATTCTGGCTATGTTTATAGCAGGCCTTGGTCTTTTCGGTCTTACATCTTTTACAGTTGAACAGCGAACTAAGGAAATTGGTGTAAGGAAAGCAATGGGTTCATCAATTGCCGGAATTTATTATCAAATATCGAAAGAGGTATTTATACTTGTGACAATATCAGCTGTAATTTCCTGGCCAATAATATATTATATAGCAGGAAAGTGGCTTGAGAATTTCTATTACAGGATCAACCTGGGAATGTTCAGCTTTATAGCTGGATTATCAATTGCCCTGGGCATTGCATTACTGACAATTAGCTATAAAGTAATACAGGCAGCAAGGATAAATCCGGCTCAGTCTTTAAAGTATGAATAAGATACCGTTTTGTTAGAAAATTAACAACAGATAGATTTCATCTAGATATCAATACTTCTAAATCAATAATTAAATGTTACAGAATCTGATCAGATACAGCATAAGATCTTTTAAGAGACAGCGTGCATATATCATAATAAATATCCTCGGACTCTCGATTGGTATAGCATGCAGTTTGCTTATTACGGTTTTTGTAATCAATGAAGCAAGTTATGACAATTTTAATGTTAAAAAGGAAAGGATCTACAGGACAATTCTCAACGGTAAAATAAGTGGCCAGGAGATCATCACTTCATCATCTCCGGCTATCATGGGTCCTACAATGTTAAGAGAATTTCCTGAAATTGAGGATTTTCTGAGAATGACAGGAAGAGGCCCTACTGTTGTTGAGTATAATAACCAGGCATTTACAGAGGAACACATGGTTGAAGCTGATTCATCCTTTTTTAATTTCTTTTCAATACCAGTGTTAAAAGGTGATCCGCAAAACCTGCTAAATGCACCCAGGAAAGCTGTACTGTCGGAATCAACAGCGAGAAAGATATTTGGTAACGAAAACCCTATTGACAAAACCATTAAAATTGGAACTGACTCAATAAGGTATACAGTTTCAGGTGTGATGGGGGATATCCCGGGCAACTCACATTTTGAGGCCAATATCCTTACTTCATTCATGACAAACCCCAGGTCAAATAGTCCTATCTGGTTGAATAATAGTTTCAGTACATATTTTTTATTAAAACCAAACACCAGCTATAAAACAGTTGATGAAAAATATCCTGGTCTGTTAATAAAATATGTTGGACCGGAGCTTCAGCAATATATGGGGATATCGATGGAAGATCTTGAAAAACAGGGGAATAAATACAGGTTTTTCCTGCAGAGCCTGAATGATATCCATCTTGATACATCAGTTCAGCAGCAATTTAAAGCTTCCAGTGATCCTAAATATCTGATAATCTTTGGCAGCATTGCTGTGCTGATAGTGCTTATAGCTGCGATTAACTTTATGAACCTCTCAACAGCCCAGGCTTCAAGAAGAGCTAAAGAGGTGGGAATTAAAAAGATAGGAGGTTCTACAAGGGGGATGCTTGTAACACAGTTCCTCTCAGAGTCAATAATTCTCTCATTTATTGCCCTCTTGTTTGCTCTGCTTATAGTTAAAGTTACTCTTCCATATTTTAATAACCTTTTAGGATCCAGTCTTGTATTGAATCTTTTTTCCCCCTGGTTTACAATACCTGTTTTGCTGCTCTTCTCTGTTTTTGTCGGCTTACTTGCCGGGAGTTATCCTGCTTTTTTTCTTTCATCATTCAATCCGTATGAAGTTCTCAAAGGAAGTGTAAAAAGCAGTATGAAAAACGGCAGGCTCAGAAGAGTACTGGTTGTATTTCAGTTTGCAGTTTCAATTCTGTTAATTATTGGAACGATGATAATGTACAAACAGATACATTATATGCTCAACAAAGATGTAGGATTCAACAAAGAGCAATTGCTGGTGATAAACAGGGCAGGAGCACTTGGGCCCAGGATGAAAGCCTTTAAGACAGCAGTGAAGGAGATACCGGGAGTTATTAATATTACCAGTTCAACCGCTATCCCGGGTCGCACAAATAATACTAACGGTTATAGAATTGATGGAAGAAAAGATGAAGCTGTCATTATGGCTACAGCATGGGTAGATTATAATTATCTCGACACCTATGGCATGTCGCTGGTTTCAGGAAGATCTTTTGATCAATCGTTTACAAGTGATAAAGACGCATGCCTTGTGAATGAAGCCGCCATAAAAAATTTTGGTATAACAGATGTTCAAAATACCAGGTTTTTTGAACCGGACGACTCTGGAAAAATGAACTATCTTCCCATTCTGGGTGTGGTTAGGAATTTCAATTTTGAATCACTCCGTAATCCCATTGAGCCATATATCCTGAAATTTCAAAATGACGGAATGTTGTGGGGATATGTTACAGTTAAGATTTCTGCTTTGAATTATACCAATACAATTAGCCAGATTGAGAATATATGGAAAGAATTTATGGCAAACGATCCGCTTCAGTATTATTTTATTGATAAGGATTTTGAGCAGATGTACATTCAGGAAAAACAGAATGCACAGATGGCTGTCATCTTTTCAATTCTCGCAATATTTATTGCAACACTTGGATTGTTTGGGCTTACTTCGTTTACAGTTGAACAACGTACCAAGGAGATCGGAGTCAGAAAAGCTATGGGATCATCTATTGCAGGAATATATTATCAGATATCGAAGGAGGTTATTGTCCTTGTTACTGTTTCAGCTTTAATATCATGGCCAATAATTTACTATATTGCAGGTAAATGGCTTGAAAATTTTTATTACAAGATCAACCTTGGGATGGTCAGCTTTATTGCAGGTTTATCTATTGCTCTTGGAATTGCATTGCTTACAATAAGCTACAGGGTAATACAGGCAGCTAGGGTAAATCCTTCGCAGTCGCTTAAGTATGAATAAATAGAAAGAGGCTGTTAATTCAGCCTCTCTTGTTTTTTGTATTCGGGAAATATATAGTGATATAAGATTGCCTAGTACATTCTGTTTATCATTTGTCCGATTTCATCCCTTTTCTTAAGAGGGAACATAAGGCTTTTGCCATCACGTGTTACAACATTCAGCCCTTTCGCCGAGAAAAATCCTTTGCCATAGAAAATTACCTCAAGAATGTTATCAAAGAGGATCTCAATATTGAACTTTTCCATCTCCTCCTTAATAACTTTGAAGTAAATGCGCTGATTGGTTACTATCAGCTTTCCTTCAACAGTATTGTTGTCTACAACCTGGTTTGTATCTCCGGCTTTAAGAACAACTTCATTTGCGGCTAATTTGACTGTCATGGTTTTTATCTTTTATTTCTATATCAAAGACGTACTGGGAATAAAAATGTTGCATTTTTCTTTAAGAATTATGAAAATAATTTTGCAGATTAAAAAAATGTCTATTTTTTTGACACATTCCGGAAAATCTTCCGTCTTTTGATAAACAGATTGAAAATGACAGGCTCAGTATTAATTGTTGACGATAACAGGGAGGTGCTCAAATCCCTTGAAAAGATAGTAAGGAAGGAATTCGAAAAGGTTTATACTTTGTCTAATCCAAACCTGATTATTGATACACTTAAACGCATCGAATCTGATATTATAATGCTCGACATGAATTTCAGGTCGGGAAATCATAACGGGAATGAGGGATTCTTCTGGATGAAAGAGATATTCAGACATGACAGTAATATCAGTGTCGTAATTGTTACTGACTCAGCAGATATTGAGCTCGCTGTGAGGGCCATCAGGGAAGGCGCGGTAGATTATATAGTTAAACCCTGGGATGATTCAAAGCTTATTGCAACACTCAATGTGGCACTTCAATTACGTAATTCGAGACTTGAAGCATCTACTCTGAAGCTGGATAATCTTCAGTTAAAGAAGGAGATAAACAGGGGAGGTGAAAAGATTATACTGGGAGCCTCACCTACAATGATCAATGTAATGAATATTGTAAGGAAGGTTGCTTCCACCGATGCCAATGTGTTGATAACAGGGGAGAATGGAACAGGGAAGGAGCTTGTTGCCAGGGAGATACATAATCTTTCTAAAAGATCGGGTGAGCTGATGGTAAGTGTCGACATGGGGTCAATAACTGAGACATTATTCGAAAGTGAGCTTTTTGGGCATGTAAAGGGGGCATTCACTGATGCCCGTGATGACAGGAAAGGGAAATTTGAATCAGCCAATAAGGGAACCCTGTTTCTTGATGAAATAGGTAATCTTTCACTTCAGGCACAGGCAAAATTGTTAAGTGTGCTTCAGAACCGGTATGTTGTCAGAGTCGGATCAAACAGGGAAATACCGGTAGATATTCGTCTTATCTGTGCCACAAACCGTAACCTCAGCGAAATGGTGCAAAACGGAGAATTCAGGGAGGATCTGCTTTACAGGATTAATACTATTCTCATTGAAGTACCTCCACTGCGCGACCGGGTGGATGATATTCCTATTCTCTCAAATTATTTTCTTAAGGTAAACAGTGAAAGATACGGCAAAGCAGGGATGAAGTTCAATACTCATGCTCTTGAGAAACTGGCAAATCATGACTGGCCTGGAAATGTCCGTGAGCTGCAGCATTCAATTGAAAAAGCTGTTATTATGAGTGAATCTTCAGTTCTGAAACCGTCAGATTTTATTTTCAGCTCTACTTCACGTAGTATTTCCCATAGTGAATTTACCATCGAAGAGATGGAAAAGAAAATGATACTCGACAGCCTGAAACATTATAACAGCAATATGAGTGCTGTTGCTGGCAAGCTTGGAATTACCAGGCAGACCCTCTACAACAAGATGAAGAAATACGGAATTTGAAAGTTTTAAGAGAAATGAACACAGAGCACTCAAAGAAGAAACACAGAGGTCACAGAGATTTTTCTGGCAAAGAATTATCTCTGTGTCCTTTGTGATCCCGATAATTATCGGGACTCAGTGTACTCTGTGTTTAAAAAAATCAATTAGCTCACAACCTGGCCATCGAACAGGTTTACAATGCGGTGTGCATAACCTGCATCCCTGTCGGAGTGGGTGACCATAATGATTGTTGTACCCTCCTTGTTGAGTTCGGTCAGCAGGTTGATCACCTCAATACCATTTTTTGAATCGAGGTTACCTGTTGGTTCGTCTGCCAGGATTAGTTTCGGATTTGCCACAACTGCCCTTGCAATTGCAACTCTCTGCTGCTGACCTCCTGAAAGCTGTTGAGGGAAGTGTTTTGCCCTGTGGCTGATCTTCATCCTTTCAAGGACATCCTCAACCATTTTCTTCCTTTCACTTGATTTCATCTTTAGATAGATAAGAGGTAGCTCAACATTCTCATAAACATTGAGTTCATCAATCAGGTTAAAGCTCTGGAATACAAAACCTATGTTTCCTTTACGAAACATGGTCCTGTCTCTCTCTTTCAGGTTGGCTACTTCAGTGCCGTTAAAGATATAGCTGCCTGATGTAGGATTGTCAAGCAGACCGAGTATGTTAAGGAGGGTTGATTTTCCACATCCTGACGGACCCATCACTGCTACATATTCTCCCTCTTTAACTTCAAGGATTACTTTATTGAGAGCTGTTGTCTCAACCTCTTCTGTTCTGAAGACTTTGGTTAATGAATTAGTTTTGATCATGGCATTAATTATAAGTTATTATTGTAGTTATGATAAATTATATACAAGATTTAATTCAATTACTTAAATATCAGTTTTTCGTTTTTGCCGAATGTTTCATACCCTGAAACTATTACCTTCTCCCCTGGTTTCAAGCCCTCAAGCACTTCATAGTATTTAGGATTTTTCCTTCCTATCGATATATTTCTCTTTGTGGCATATGAATCTGACTCATCAAGTACAAAGATCCACTGTCCGCCTGTTTCCTGGAAAAACCCTCCGATAGGTACAAGAACAGAGATCTTTGGTTGTCCAAGCTGAAGGCTGGTGTAGTAAGTCTGACCGGTTCTTATGTTATGGGGCATTGAATCCTGGAATACCATATCTATTTCAAAGGTGCCGTTCCTGACTTCCGGATAAACTCTTTTAACAATAAGATTAAATAAGGTACCCTGCCTGTCAAGAGTTGCTGTAAGTTGTGTCCTGACCCTGTCGATGTAGTGTTCGTCGATCTGTGCAGTCACCTTATATGATGTTAAAACATTTATCTGCCCCATATTTGCCCCACGCGATATTGACTGGCCTATTTCAGGAACCAGAAGTCCAAGCTGACCATCGATAGGTGCTTTGACATTCAGATTCTCAGCTCTGTCTCTTACGAGCTTAAGGTTTTTACGCATATTATCAAGGTTGGCTATCATTGAATTTACATTGGCAGAATAGAATAAAGAATCTCTTTGCTGACGCTCCAATAAAAGCTCTTCTGATTGAATTGCCATATCCAGATCTTCTTTTGAGCGTATGAATTCTTCCCTGGAAATGAGGTCATCTTTCATCAGAATAATATTCTGTTGATAATTACGCTCCTTCCTTGCAATTTCATAAATGATATTTACCAGATCCCTTTTTATCTGGAGCCTCATTTGCTCCATATTTAACTGAGTGTTTCTCAGAAAATTTTCTTTTTCAGCAAGTTGAGCTTCGCTATCCAGTATATTCAGATAAAGGTCGGGATTTGAGAGTCTTAATATAATATCACCCTTATTTACCATTGCACCCTCTTCAATCAGTTTCTCTTCAACGCGGCCTCCCTCCTGAGCATCGAGGTAAATTATGCTTATTGGTTCAACCGTCCCGGGAACTGTTATATAGTCATTGAACTGGGCTTCAGTTACCGTCTCAATTATAAGTTTGTCTTTTTCAACCTTATAAGTCGAGGTACGGCTTGTGAAGAAAGCCATATAAATAAGGACTATAAATGCCAGTGCTGCCCCGGTATACATAATATGCTTTTTCTGAATTCCTTTTTTCTTTTCAATTGGTTTATCCATTTTTTCCATCGGGGTATCCATTGTATTAGTTATTAAGTAGTTTAGTTAAATAATATATTCTGATATTCTCCTGTTGAGTAAAGTTGTATTGTGAGTTTTCGAATCATAACCTGAAGCTTGGTTCTGAGCAGTTCTGTCTCAGCTGTAAAAAGAGTTGTTTTAGCTGCAGAATAATCTGTTACATCAACAAGTCCCGATTCAAATTTCTTTTCAACTGCATTGAATGATTTTTTGTTGAATTCCAGGTTGGAAGCTGCTGCCAGATATTCGTCCTTTCCACTGTTGAAATCGAGACATGCATTCTCTATCTCAGTATAGAGGTTGTTTTTTTCCAGCTCAAGCCTCAATGATGTATCATCTCTTCTCAGCCTGGCAAGTTTAATGTTTCTTCCCGTTGTGTAATGATTAAATATTGGGATGTTTAAAGAAAGCCAGACAGCCTGACTGTTGTTATTTTTTAACTGGGTTTTGAACGGATCCTGTTCAATATCAGTATCACTTACAACTTTATAATATCCAGTAAAAACAGAACCGCCAACTGATAATCTGGGAGAGATAATACCTTTGGTAGCCGCATATAGCTTATTATTTGCACGGAGTTCGTATTCAATAGCCTTAAGCCTTGGAAGTACCTGTGATGCTACTAAATATACACTGTCAGTTTCATAATCATAATCTGTTATAATGAGAGCGTTCAGATCGGGCATCAGGATATCAAAACTGGCCCCGGAGCCTAGCTGAAGCATCTGCTTCAAAGTGGTCAGTGCCTGGTTTGCCCGGCTCTGTGCTATGGTATATTCTAATCTGTCGGCTGATACCCTGCTCTCCATTTCATATTGCTTTGAAAGCGCCTCTTTCCCTGTCTCTACCATTTTTGTGATCCTGAAAAGTTGCTTTTCCGATTGCTCGAGTTTCATTTGTGAAGCATCTTCAAGTCCTTTTGTATAAATTACCTGGTAATACTGCCCTAATATCTCAACAACAAGAGTGTTTTTTGCAATCTTTTCTGATTCAACACCGGCTTTTAGAAGGAATTTATTGGCCTGCATGGTATTCAGAGTTGAAAGACCGCTGAAGAGATCAACAGAAGAGTTTATAGAATATGAATTACTCAGGTTCTGCTTGAAGGTATAAAGGTTGGTAACCGGGTTAACTGATCGCCCGAAACCAAAATTCGCATTAGTTCCGGCATTTAATGTTGGTACCACATCCAGCTTTGATTTAAGGTAGTTAACCTCAGCCTGTTCTGTCAGAAGCTGTTGTCTCTGAAGATTTATATTATTTGTAAGCGCATAATTGATGCAATCCTCAAGTGTCCATTTCTTCTCCTGGGCTGTGACTGACCCCGAAATAAGTAGTGCTGTCAGAACTAATAAGTATATCAACCTTTTCATTGCTTTTATATTGTTTATTTTTATTTGCCAAAGAATGTGCCATTAATGTAAGTATCATATTAACAATAATATAGCATTCTGCGGAAACTCAGGTGTGTATAATTATTTTACAGTTTATGTATGAAAACAAGACAATATGTAAGCTGAATTACTCCCTTAGACCTCAGGCAGTACTCTCTTTCTGAGCATAGCGAAGGATTTCCTCTTATATGACTTGATTCCAGTATATGATATATATTAATTGTTTGTGCTATTTGTTATTAACATGTTCTAAGTATATTTATGCAATCTTTGGTGAAAGCAACAATAGTTCCTGAATATTAAAAATACAGATAATCAGGTATTTGGGATATCTTTTCAATAAACAATAAATGAAAGTAAAACTTAACCTGATAATTCTTCTGTTAATTGCACTGATTGCAAATACTGTTTCTGCACAGGTCAGCGAAATAAAAGGTAAAATAACAGATTCAAAATCAGGGGATAATATGGTGGGAGTTCACATTGCCATTAAGGATGATGTACATGGTACAATTTCAGGAAGTGATGGCAATTTTGTGCTCAAAACACAGAAAAAATTGCCCATAGTTATACATGTATCTTTTGTAGGTTATGTTCCGCTTGATGTCGAGGTTGAAAGCGATTCTCAGGTTCTTGATATCAGGATGGAGGAACAATTCCTTCTCGGTCAGGAGGTTGTTATTTCTGCCAGCAGGGTAGAAGAGAAGATCCTGCAGTCTGCTGTGAGCATCGAAAAAATAAACCTTCGTGATTTAAAGATGATCTCAGCTGCTAACTTCTATGATGGGCTGTACCAGTTGAAAGGTGTGGATATGAATGTTCATGGCCTTACTTTTAGCCTTCCTAATGCAAGAGGATTCAACGATTATACAAATTACCGGATGAACCAGATAATTGATGGTGTGGAAAACGTTTCACCGGGTCTTAGTTTCTCTGCAGGAAATATTTTCGGTTTACCGCAGATTGATGTTAAGAATATTGAAATGGTTGTTGGAGCTTCCACTGCTCTTTACGGTCCGGGAGGGATGAACGGGACGCTTGTAATGCAAAGCAAGGACCCCTTTCAGTTCCAGGGTCTGTCAGTATCTGCCCAGTCAGGTGTAATGAATATTGCATCCTCTTCAGTTGAGCAGCCAACGCCCATGCTTGATTTCGGCTTCAGATATGCCAAAGCATTCAGTAACAGGATGGCAATAAAACTTACTGGTTCTTTTCTCAGAGCAAACGATTGGCATGCCGATGATAAAAGGGACAGGTCAGACCTAAATGATTTATCATTGAACAGAATAACAAACCCCGGTTATGATGGTGTAAACATCTACGGAGATGAATCGCTGGTATCCCTGAACCTTAAGGATGTTGGTTCCCAGGTTATTGATGGGATTGCTGAATCGGAAGGGATTGCTCCGGGTTCGTCTGAGTACGAGTCGCTTTACAATAGTGCCATTGGATTTTTTCCTGACCAGTTGGTAACGCGCACCGGCTGGATTGAAACTGATCTCGCAGATGATAAAGTTAAAAACATGAGACTAAATGGGTCATTGCACTATTTTATAAACGAGCGTACAGAAATTGTTGGTCAGGCCAACTATGCAATGGGATCAAGTGTATATACAGCGCAGAACAGGTTCGCCCTGCGTGATTTTAATATACTTACGGGTAAACTGGAAATAAATAATCCTGATTATTTTTTCAGGACCTGGGCTGTTACTGAGCATTCAGGCTCTTCATATGACGTAGGTGGTGCTGCGCTGAGGCTTAATGAGGCATGGAAATCTTCAGAGGCATGGTTCTCTGATTATCTTACAGCATATACGCAGACTGCCCTCATTACAGGCGATATGAAAAGTGCTCATCAGTTTGCACGTCTGGTGTCAGATAACAGGGATCCTAAAACAGGAATAATATTTGACTCATCCAGACCGGCTTTCCCTGTTCCGGGAACTGATGAATTCAATACTTTGTTGAATGAAATTACTTCCACCTTTATTGATGATGGCGGAGCAAGAGTATATGATAACAGCAAAATGTACCAGGTCGAGGGTATGTACAATTTTTCACATCTTATAAATTTTATGGAGATGCAGGTTGGTGTATCAAATCGTATTACTTCGGTAAATAGCAATGGTACAGTGTTTTACGATCGTCCAGGGGACCCTATAAACATTAATCAGTTTGGGACTTTTCTTCAAATAAACAGGAACTTCTTTTCTGATTATCTCAGGTTTACCGGAGCATTCCGTTTCGATAAGAACCAGTATTTTGCTGCACAGTACACACCCCGTTTTTCTCTTGTATTATTTCTGGATGCAAAAATGGAACACAGCTTAAGAGGTACCTTGCAAACAGCTTATCGTTTTCCTGCTATTGCCGATCAATGGGTTGACCTTGATGCAGGGATATTCAGGACAATAGGGGGAATGCAGGAAGTTCAGGACAGCTATAACTTTAATACTGTTCCTCTCTATCCTATGTCAGGAAGGAATCCTATTAAAGATAAACCTATAACAGAGAATGGACCGATAAAATTACCCGGATTAGGACCTGAGAAGGTCGTTTCGTCAGAACTTGGATACAAAGGTTTGTTTCTTGGGAAAAAGCTTTTTCTGGATACCTATGCATATTATAATAAATACAAAGGATTTGAAGCAGTTCAGTTGGTAGCTCAGCTGGCTTCTGATGCAGGAACTGAAAAAGACCTGCTATACCAGACTTATTTTACAACTGATGAACCTGTATCCTCTCTTGGCTGGGCAGTTGGTCTCGATTATATGACACCAGTAGGTATCCTGCTGAGAGGGAACGTCGCTTATAATAAATTGCTGGAAAATATTAATGCTCCCGGAGTGGAATCGCGGTTTAATTCACCTGAATACCGGACAAATTTTTCTGTTGGTCATCATGCCATTTTACCGGATCTCGGATTTAATTTGAATTTTCACTGGCAAAGCAATTTCCTCTGGGAATCGGGTTTTGGCGCAGGCGAAATACCAGCTTATTCAACAATAGATGCTAATGTTTTTTATAAAATTCAATCTATCAAAACTACTTTAAAACTGGGTGGTTCAAATATTCTGAACAAATACTATACAACCAGTTTTGGAAGTGCCCGGATTGGAGGATTATTCTATGTAAGCCTTGTGTACGAGGATATTCTTGATTACATTGCAAAGTAGGTACATAAATAAATACCAATCTTAATTATAATTCAATGTAATCTCTTGATTATACTACTTCTGGGTGAATTTAAGTGAGATTTTTATAACGTATATCGAAGGAGCGGAATCATCAAGCGTCATAGGAGCTACAATTGCGGCAATGAATTCCTTTGGCATCGGGACACTCGTCTTCCCGGTTAAAATGTTCCCGGTCTTATTAACGTCAGTTACTGTCAGAGCAATTCCTGAAGGTGAAGTAGGAACGGCAGTGCTGTTAAGGTTGAGCTGCAGCTCAGTTGAAGAAGCTTCTGCCCAGGTTCCGCCATTCAGGGCATTAGCCCCTTCACAAGTCAGATATAAAGAAAAATCGTCTCTTAATTCAATATATGATTTATCAGGAGAAGAGCATGTAACGGCACTTAGTAAAGCTGTCTGAATTGCTTCGGTTACAGGCGTATTTACTAAAACCGGGACATTTCCCAGACCTATAACAGGGATCGTGAAGCTTTCTGCTATCAGTGCTTCTGTAATTACATAATTACCAATGAACATGGAAACTTGTTCTTCATCCTTATTACAATTTTGAAATATTAATACTGATATAAGGAGTACCGAAAATATTTTTAATCCGAATGTTTTCATATTCTTAGTATTTTTTCAAATATTAGTTTTTTCCGGCTTTAAAGATACCATTTTTTCATCCAAAATTTATTTTATGATAAATTGCAACATAAGAATAAAATTTATAACCATATTTAATGGAATTTTGATAAAATAAAGTGCCAATAATTATAGCATATTAATTAAATTTGAGTATCAGAACAGATAGTTATTACGGGAATTCTTATATTGAAATAATAAAAAGGATAAATATGAAAACCAGGAAATTTACTCGCCGTGAGGTTATTGCAACCACATCAGCAGGAGCAATCGGAACTATGATAAACTGGCCACTTACATCATTTGGGACTCCCTCATTTGCAAAGGAGAAACTGGCTGTGCTTGGTGGAGAAAAGATTCACAAGGGTTCATGGCCGCAGTGGCCGGTATGGGATCAGACTGCGGAAAAGGAAATAGTTGATATGCTACGAACAGGCCGTTGGTGGAGAGGTACAGGAGAGCATGTTGAACTTTTTGAAAAAAAATATGCCGAACTAATGGGAGCAAAGCGATGCCTTGCAACAGCCAGCGGCACAACAGCCCTTATTACTGCACTTGATGTAATGGGGGTGGATGCCGGGGATGAAGTACTTGTTTCACCGTATACTTTTATTGCGACCTACAATTCAATATTTTTCCATAAGGCCCTTCCTGTATTTGTTGATACAGATCCTGAAACATTTCTTATGGATCCGTCAAAAATTGAAGAAAAGATCACTGACCGTACAGTCGCAATTGTTCCGGTTCATATCTATGGACTGCCGGTTGATATGGATGGTGTAAACAAAGTGGCCAAAGCACGTAACCTTAAGGTAGTAGAAGATGCATGCCAGGCATGGCTTGCAGAGTACAGGGGAAAGAAAACAGGTACACTTGCCGACCTGGGTTGCTTCAGTTTCCAGAATTCAAAACATCTGCCTGCAGGTGAAGGAGGCGCAATACTGGGAAATGATGATGATCTTATCGATAGGGCTAATTCAAGACATAATTGCGGCAGACCATTCGGTAATATGAAAACCGGGCCTGGATATCTCTATCGCGGAGGTAACTTCAGAATGCAGCAATCGCAGGCCCTGATCCTTATGTCACAGATGAAAAGAATACTGAAAGACAATGATAAAAGGCTTGAAAATGCACTATACCTCGATACAAAACTGAAGGAAATACCGGGGATCATTCCAGTGAAGCCTGCCAGCGGTGCAACAAGGGCTGTTTATCATCTATATCCCTTCCGCTACAGGAAAGAGGTATTCAATAATATTCCAAGGGAAAAATTTATAAATGCTCTTGTTGCAGAGGGTATCCCTGCTACAGGAGGTTATGGAAAACAAAATAAAGATCTGCTGTTTGAAGAAGCATTCAATTCAAAAGGTTACAAGAGACTTTTTACCGAAGCTCGTTTAAAGAAATGGAGAGATGAGAATAATCTGCCGGGCAATGACCAGGTATGTGATGAGGTGGTTACATTCTATCAGAGCATATTACTGGGAAGCAGATCTGATATGGATGACATTGTAAATGCAATAGCCAAGGTATATGAGAACAGGGCTGAGCTTGCAAAAAGTTAATTTTACACAGGTGGATAACCCTGAAATCAAATTATTTTAAAAACCATTTCAATTTAATATGATGAATACATTCAGCCGGCGTAGTTTTATTAAGACTTCCGTAGTAGGAGGAATAGCTGCCACAATTGTCAGACCATATGAATCATTTGCTTCATTAGGTATGCAGGAACAATTTGCATCTGAGGTCGCCATAACAACAGGTGATAACAGGGCCGATATGGCATTTCGTGCCCTTCAGCCATTCTCAAAACAGATTGCACAGGCAATTGGAAAGAAAAGAGTTGTCCTGAAGCCCAATAACGTATCTATAGATATCCCTCTGTGTGCTACTCATGCCGATACCCTCGAGGGTGTTCTCGAATTCATGAAGTCGATTGGGAAACTTGATCAATGTATAATCGCTGAATCAGCAGCCGGAGGTGCCACCATGGATGGTTTTTCCAATTATGGCTATATGAAGCTTTTGAATAAATATCCTGTAAAGCTTGTTGACCTTGATTCAGAGAAGATTGAAACTATGTATGTATTTGATGAAAAGGATTTTAAGCCTCATCCTGTAAGAGTATCAGGTGTCCTGCTCGATAAAAACAGCTATGTTGTTTCAGTAGCCAGGATGAAAACCCACGACCGAGTTATTGCAACTCTTTCATTAAAAAATATTGTTTTGGGAGCACCAATCAAGGATATAGGATTCTCGTGGAGCCCATCAAGGAAACCGGGTACAGTAAATGATAAACCTATTGTACATGGAAGTGGTTACAGAGGTCTTAATTACAATCTCTACGCAATGTCACGTTACCTTCATCCTCACCTTGCCTTGATTGATGGATTTGAAGGTATGGAAGGCAATGGGCCAAACAGAGGTACACCGGTCGATCACAGAGTATGTGTTGCCAGCCTCGACTGGCTGGCTGCCGACAGGGTTGGTATTGAACTTATGGGTATTGATTTCGCCAAAGTTGGTTACCTTAATTATTGCGCTCAGACCGGCCGCGGGACTGCTGACCTGTCAAAGATCAAAATAGTTGGTGAGCCAATAGCTTCTCACATAAAGCCTTACAAACTCAGCGATAATATTGAAAAACAGCTGGTCTGGATGAATGCAGTCTGAAAAACAGAGGTTTTGTCAGAGAATTTTTTTAACTTTGGTTGGCTGGAGGTGATTTGAGTGAAGTTGATTCAATTTAAATCTGGTCTGATATGAAAAGAGATTCTTTTTTTATTGAATTCATAAAGAGCGGACCTTTTATTCTTTTGATGATTCTTGCCGTCCTCATCTTATTGGGAATTCTGATTGCAAATCACAAGGAAAAAACTGTTCAGATGAAGGAGGATGTTCTCTACATAGCCCCTAAACAGAATAAATAATTCAATTTATGACTTCAAAATTTCAAGCATTATACAACCTTCCGAAGATGGTTGTTTTCCTGGTTATTGTGTCAGGGTGTACAAATTCTTCAAATAAAAATCATGATAAAATGAGCGAAACCAAATCCAGGGGTACATATGGCTACGATGTTTACTTTTTTCAGGAAAGAAATATAAAGACAATAGAATTAAAAGCCAAAGATTCAAAAGCATCTGTTCTTATCATACCTGCTTACCAGGGACGTGTAATGACGAGCTCTGTTGACGGAGCAGAAGGTGCAAGCTTTGGCTGGATCAATTATAAGTTTATTGAGGAAGGTACGCCCAGCAGCCAGTTTAACCCTTACGGAGGTGAGGAGAGGCTCTGGCTGGGCCCTGAAGGAGGACCTTTTTCTATCTATTTCAGTAAGGGAACCGAACAGGCGTTTGCTAACTGGGTCGTTCCAAAGGAGATTGATACAGAGTCCTTTGACGTGGTTGAACAAACATCTGACAAGGCAAGATTCAGTAAGAATTTTACACTCACAAACGCTTCAGGAACAAAACTGGAGATCGGAATAGAAAGAACAGTTAAGCTTCTTGATTCTCCTGAATCAGAGAGTGTACTCGGGATGACAATTGACAAGTCTCTTGCTTATGTCGGTTATGAATCTGAGAATATTCTGGTAAACAGAGGAGAGGAAGCCTGGGATGAAAATAGCGGAGCCCTTTCGATATGGATACTGGCAATGTTTAATCCTTCGCCTGAAGGGTTAGTCTTCATCCCGTTTAAAACAGGGAGTGAATCTGATCTGGGAAAGATTGTAAATGATGATTATTTCGGCAAAGTTCCGGCTGACAGACTGATTGTCAGGGATGGTATACTTTTTTTCAGAACTGATGGTAAATACCGCAGTAAAATAGGTATTACACCGCAGCGGGCCCTTCCTTTCTGTGGTAGTTATGACCCTGGAAAGAAGATGCTTACATTGCTATGGTACTCTGCTCCCGATAAACCGTCAAAATATGTCAACAGCAAATGGGGGAAACAGGATGATCCTTTCAACGGAGATGTTGTTAATTCCTATAATGACGGTCCGGTTGACGATGGAAGTATAATGGGACCTTTTTACGAGATCGAAAGTTCCTCTCCTGCAGCAATGCTTCAGCCCGGAGGCAGCATTACCCATACACAGAGAATATTCCATATTACGGGAGATGAAGCAAAACTCAGCCTTATTACTGAAAAACTCTTTGGACAGAAATTGACTGACATCATCAGTATTTTTTAATCATTTTTTCAGATCATGATAACAGAACATAAAAAATTACCCGGGGGAAAATATAATCTTGAGTTAATTCCACTTAGAACAGTATGGCTGTTAATTCTTCTTATAAGTGCAGCAGGTTGTCGGACTTCTGAAGCTGGAAGGGATACAGAAATACTGTGGGATAACTATGGCGTTCCTCATATCTTTGCCGGCAATGCTGAAGAAATGTATTATGCATTTGGAAAGGCGCAGATGAGTTGCCATGCAAATCTTATGCTTAAGCTGTATGCTCAGGCAAGAGGCAAGGCTGCATCGTATTTCGGAAGAGATTATCTCGAATCTGACAAGTTGATAAACCTGTTTAGAATAGGAGAACAGTCTGAAAAAGATTACAGCAAACAGGATGAAGAGTACAGAAGGTACCTGGATGCCTTTGTAAAAGGGATTAATGACTATGCTGCTGAAAATGCTCAATCAATACCTGATGATTATAAAAAGGTACTGCCTGTTACAGTTTACGATGTTATCGCTCATACAAAACGGGTTATCTGCCTTGAATTTTTATCAATGGAAGATATAGGTACTGTGAAAAGATTAACAGACCCCGGTTCTAATGCTATTGCTGTTTCTTCCCGGAGATCATCATCGGGCAATGCAATGCTTATAACTAACCCGCATCTTCCCTGGTCCGACTTTTTTTTATGGTTTGAAGCTCATCTCAGCAGTGAAGATTTTAATATTTATGGTGTTGCGCTGGTTGGGATGCCATCGATAACAATTGCTTTTAGCGAATTTCTGGGCTGGGCTCACACTGTCAATCCGATAGACGCATCAGACAGGTATGAGCTTGAACTGAAAGACGATGGTTATGTTCTGGACAATAAAACACTCCCTTTTGAAAAGAGAAATGTAACTATCCAGATTCTTGAGTCCGACGGTTCAGTAAAGTCGGATAATTTTGAATTTAAATACTCATTGCATGGACCGGTAGTTGGAGAAAAAGGTAATAAAGCATATGCAGTCAGAGTTGCCGGGATTGAGAATGCAAATGTATTTGAACAGTACCACAAGATGGGAAAAGCAAAGAACCTTAAAGAGTTTGAGTCAGCGCTCAGAATGCTTCAGAATCCAATGTTCAATGTGGTTTATGCAGACAGGGATGGCAGTATCCTTTATCTTTTCAATGGTAATGTGCCGGTACGTAAGAGCGGGGACTTTTCATTCTGGAGAGGTACTGTCAGCGGAAAAAGTTCCGACCTTATCTGGAAGGAGTATCATACTTACGAGGAGCTTCCTAAGGTCATTAATCCTCCTTCCGGCTTTGTACAGAACTGTAATGATCCGCCATGGAACTGTACCTGGCCGGCGGTACTCGACCCTGATGATTTTCCTGCATATATGGCTCCGAGGGGAATGGGATTAAGACCACAGAGGGCTGTCAATCTTCTGAAAGCTCATGACAAGATTTCCTTTGACAACCTGGTTGATATTAAACTCAATACCGGTATGGAATCGGCTGATAGATTTCTCGACGATCTGTTAAGTGCTGCCGGGCGGTCAACTGACCCGAAAGTATCAGATGCTGCTGCAATCCTTGAAAAATGGGACAGGAAAGCTGATTCTGAAAGCAGGGGAGCGATTCTTTTTGCTGAGTGGTGGGATATAAAGGGCAATATCATTAAAACACCATGGAACCCTGAGCAACCTGTCTCTACACCAAACGGCATTAAGGATCCGGAAAAGGCAGTTCAGATACTTGCTGAGGCTGCCGATAATGTGTCAAAAAAATATGGTTCCCCTGATGTTTCAATTGGTGATGTCTTCAGACTCAGAATGAACGGATATGATTTCCCTTCAAATGGGGGACCTGAAAGTTACGGCATATTGAGGGCCATTTACTATACCGGTGATTCTGACGGCAAAATGAGAGCAGTTGCCGGGGATACATATTTTGCAGTTACTGAATTCGGCGAAAAAGTAAGATCACTGGTGTTGCTCGGTTACGGCAATGCCACCCAGCCTGGAAACATACATGCAGGTGATCAGCTTGAGATGATGTCAGAAAAGAAAATGAGACAGGCTTTCTTCTATAAGGAAGATATAGAGAAGAATATTGAGAAAAGAGAGAAAATTACTGTTGATTTCAGATAATGAATAAAACTATTCTTCTCTATATCATTATAATAGTATTGCTGTTTTCAGGTTGCAGGTTTACATCTGATACAGTAACCCTGGAGTCTCTCCTTTCGGAAATGACTAACAGATACTCTCTCTCTTATTTTCCTGATAAACCTTATAAACACAAACAGTTCAGCAGCTATAACCGGGCATCTGTGTCACCCGATTCTGCCGGATGGTTTGCAAATGCAGATATGTCGCATTTCATAAGAGTAGAAGATAACGAAGGTCGCAGGGAGTTTGTAATGTTTGATGCCGATGGGCCGGGAGCTGTCGTCCGCTGGTGGATGACATTCTATAAAGCACAGAATGGTGTAATAAGAGTTTATATTGACAGTAATGCGGAACCAGTTATTCAGGGTACTCCTGTTGAACTTCTTAGAGGCAGTCAGGTCAGCAATCCTCCTCTTGCAGCTTCTGTACAGGAGGGTGCCCCATTAGGAGAGGAGGGGCGGGATTATGACCATAATTTCTATGTTCCAATACCTTTTTCTGAGCACTGCAAGATAACTTATGAATGCGATTCCCTGAGGCTTCTGTATGATTATGAGGGAATTAAAGTTCCGGAGGGTTACTATTGGCCTGATGTTTTCTATAATATCGGCTACAGGGCTTATAAAAAAAAGACAAGAGTTGAATCTGTTACTTCAGAAATACTTGCGTCGGCCAGGCCTCTTTTTGAACAAACCGGAAGAAAATTGCTTGACGATCTTATAATATCAGGATCTGAGGAGAAAATTGAGAAATTTTTAACTCAGGGCGATTCTTTGTCAGTAAGGATATCTCAGAAAAACAGTGCTGTGACGAAGCTTGCTTTGAAAATCGAGGCAGAGAACCTGAATCAGTCTCTTCGGTCAACTGTTCTGAAAATTTCATTCGATGGCATGACAACAGTCTGGATCCCTGCAGGGGAGTTTTTTGGTACTGGGTATTCTCTTTATCCTCATAAGACATGGATGAATAAAAGTGACTCATCAGGATTATTGGAATCATACTGGGTAATGCCTTTTAAGGAAAAAGCCGTAATAACACTTATAAATTACGGGACTGATTCCTTACATATGGACATTATTACAGGAATAAGCGATTACCGATGGAAGAAAAACAGCATGTATTTCGGATCTTCCTGGCATGAATATAACAGGATTGCCAGCAGAAGCAGTGACGGATCTCCATATGATCTGAACTTCATCAATATCAGAGGAGAGGGAGTTTATACAGGTGATCAGGTAACATTATATAATGATACCTGGCATTGGTGGGGTGAAGGAGATGAGAAGATCTTTGTGGATGGCGAATCATTCCCTTCCAGTTTTGGAACCGGTTCTGAAGATTACTTTGGCTATTCCTTTGCCAGGCGGGAGCCTTTCTCACATCCTTTTATTTCACAACCTGTGGGAATAGGAAATATGTCGTGGGGAGTTACCGTGGACATGAGGCACCGTTCACTTGATGTAATACCATTTTCGGAATCAATAAGTTCAAATATAGAACTCTGGCACTGGGCAGATATAAGAATGAATTATGCCCTTACGAGTTATTACTATGTTAAACCTCCTTATGAGATCAATGTAAAATCAGATATAGAGAGTGTTAAGCGCAGAGTAGTTGTTACCCGCGATGATTTTATACCGGATAAAAAATAATTAGTAAGGTCTTAACCTTATTGAACCGATAAACCAATAAAACCTTAAATTCTGCAATATGAAAAATCTTTTTATCACAATTTTTGCTTTAAGCTTTCTTATCTCATGCGCCGGTCCTGATTCAATTGAACAATCAGGTGTTCTTACAACCGCTACTCCTGAAAGCCAGGGTATGTCATCGGAACGACTTGCCCGTATTGATACAATGCTGACACAGGCTGTCGACAAGGGAGATATCCCCGGTGCAGTTGCCCTTGTTGCAAGGAATGGAAAAATAGTCTACCACAAAGCCTTTGGTATGGCAGATAATGCTTCAGGAAGAGAGATTAAAACCGATGATATCTTCAGGATAGCTTCCCAAACAAAAGCAATAACCGCCACAGCTGTAATGATTCTCTGGGAGGAAGGAAAATTCAGGCTCGATGATCCCATCTCAAAATTTATACCGGAGTTTAAGAACCCGGGTGTGATCAAAACTTTTAATGCAAAAGATTCCTCATATACCACCGAGCCTGCAAAAAGTGAGATAACCATCAGGCATCTGCTCACTCACACTTCAGGGATTGGTTATGGAGTTATAGATGGTGATGACCGCTTCAGGATGATATACCATAAAGCAGGTATTACTGATGCTTTTACTTCTGAACATGTTATACTTTCGGAAAACATTAAAAAGCTGGCAAAGCTTCCTCTTCATCATAATCCTGGTGAAAAGTTCACATATAGCGAAGGCCTTGATGTATTAGGGTCCCTGATTGAGATTGTCTCAGGAATGCCTTTTGATAAATTTCTGAGAACCCGTTTGCTTGACCCTTTGGGGATGAATGATACCTGGTTTTATCTGCCTGATGAAAAGGCATCAAGGCTTGTTTCAGTACAGGAACCGAAGGATGGAACATGGAAGAAATATCCGAAAACATTCTATGATACTGATTATCCCATTATCGGGGCAAAAAGCTACTTTGCAGGAGGTGCCGGATTGTCAAGTACAGTAAAGGATTATGCAACAATTCTTCAGATGTATCTTAACGGGGGAGAACTAAACGGTAAAAGAATTCTCAGCAGAACCACTATCCAGGCAATAATGGGTAACCAGAATTATACTGTATGGGACACCGATGCAGAATCTTATTACGGACTGGCATTCGGAGTGCTTACTCAGCGCGGCGCCGAAAAAGGAGGACAGGGAAGTACAGGCACATTTAACTGGGGAGGTTATTTCAATACATCTTATTTTGCCGATCCTGCAGAAAAAACCATTGGCGTAATTTTCAAGCAGACTCAGAATGAGAAAAGTGATAATACTGAATGGAAGTTTAAAGTACTTGTTGGCCAGTCAGTTAATGATTAAATACTAATGAGAATTTTCACGCAATGAGATTTTCAATAGCACCCCTAATACTGATAATTCTGTTGTCATGTTCAAGGACTGAAAGAAATATTCCTGTCACAACGGTGAAACTTATTGATGAGATGACCGACCTGGATAGATTGACAAGACTGCCTTCAAAAAATTACAGGACAATACAATTCTCATCCTACGACCGGAGAAGTAAAAGTCCTAACGACAGCTGCTGGTTCTCAAATGAGGATGGTTTTGGAAGTGAACCCATTCCCGGATTCGCAGAGATGCTGGAAAAACCTGACTCAGCAGGTGTTGGTGAATACCTTATCTGTGATATCAAAGGACCGGGGGCTATTGTTCGCCTGTGGACGGCAAATATAAATGGAGATATCAGACTTTTTCTCGATAATACCGATGAGCCCATTTTTGAAGGTTCAGCACAGGATTTCTTCTGGAAGACAATGGATCAACTTTCAGGTAAGGATCTCGGTTCTGATTATGCAGGTATTGTCAGACAATTTGACGCAACTTATTTACCAATCCCATTTTCTGAAAAGTGCAGGATTGAATGGATAGGTGACATTACAAAAATCCATTTTTATCATGTGGGAATAAGAGTTTATGATCCGGAGGTAAGAGTTGAAACATTCAAAAAATCTGATGCAGGGATTTACCTGGAGAAATTAAAGAAGGTTAAAGAAATCCTTTCAGAGCCTGATGTTATTTCGGAAGGTTCAGATAATAGGGTAATTTCAAATGAAAGTACCCTGAGACCAAGTGACAAAAAAGTACTTTTCAGTGATAGTGGTGGCAAGGCGATTATAAGATTTTCTGTTAATCTCAAAGCTTCGGGTATTGAACAGGCTTTGAGGAGTAATATTGTTACAATATGGTTCGATGACTCATCAGTTCCTCAGGTGGAGGCTCCGCTGGGAGACTTTTTTGGAGCGGCACCAGGATTGAATCCATATACATCGCTGCCATTTACTGTCATGCCGGATGGTTCAATGATCTGCCGCTTTTTAATGCCTTTCAGGAAGAATGTAAGGATTATGGTTGAGAACATGTCAGATTCGACAGTCAGCATTCATTCGGAAGTAACCACCGGGCAATATTTATGGGATGAGGGAAGTTCAATGCATTTCAGGGCCCGATGGAAGATTGATCATGGCATTACAGCTTCCTATTTTGATCAGAAGAATTACAATGTGCCTGATATTATATATCTTATGGTATCGGGGAAAGGCAGAATAGCAGGCGCTGCTGCATTTATATATAATCCGAGCAATGCTACAACATCGTGGGGTAACTGGTGGGGTGAAGGTGACGAAAAGATCTTTGTGGACCAGGATACCTTTCCTTCCTTTTTCGGTACAGGTTCTGAGGACTATTTTAACTATTCATGGTCTTCAACAAAGATTTTCTCTTTTCCATACTGCGGGCAACCCCGAAATGACGGACCCGGAAACAGGGGTTATGTTTCAAACTACCGGTGGCATATCAGTGATGATATTTTATTTCACGATAAGCTGACCTTCTGCATGGAACTTGGCCATCACGGAGTAGTTCCGGATTTTTCATATGGAAGAATAGTATACTTTTATACTATTCCCGGTTCACTTGATGATTACAGCAGGATTTCTGTCAGTGATGTAAGCGATCTGGCTTATATGCCATGGATGCCGGTTGCATATCTTGGCTCAGCAGGTTATCGTTATATACAGGCTGAGGATATGATAATCAAAAAATCGTCTGTCAGAATTGAAGAAGAGAAAATTGCTGCCGGGAAGAAGATCCTTGCCTGGACTCCTGATAATAGATCAGATAAGCTAAGATTCAATATCTTGAGTGAAAAAGGCTCTGAAAAAACAAATATCGGGTTTACATTCAGACATGATCCGGCTGGCGGTATAATTTCTATATATTTGAATGGCAGACCGGTAAAAATAGATAACAGGACCGAAATATCTCTTTTTGACGAACACCGGACAATGCTCGCCAATCACTTCACAGAGAAGGTCGATCTTAAAAGAGGATTGAATGAAGTGGTTATTGAATCAAAAGAATCCGGCAGAAGAATCAAAGTAGGGATTGATTTTATTTGGATGAAATAAGATTAGTATTAATTTTAAATCCTCTATCAGAAATAATTAATAACCATACCTAATAAATCCTACCATGAAAACCAATAGAAGAAGTTTTTTTAAGATTGCCGGAGCAGCTGGCGCAGGTGTTCTTTCCGGATCAGTTATGAGTTCGTGTAGACCAGGTACAAAAGCTATCCAGCCCGGAGAACTGGCAGCCATAAAAGCGGCTGCAGAGCTTTCTCACTCCCAGGTATTTAATATGAGTGGTTTTGCTGCCCCCAAAATTGACATTGTAAGGGTGGGAGTAATTGGATTAGGAAGTCGCGGACCCGGAGCAGTCGAAAGGCTCTCGAAGATTGATGGAGTTGAGATAAAGGCTTTGTGTGATAAATTGCCTGACAGGGTGGATAAAGCACAAAAGATTCTTGAAAAAAACGGTCTCCCTGCTGCAAAAGGATATAAAGGCACTCCTGAGATATGGAAGGAATTATGTCAGAGCAGTGATCTTGACCTTGTATATATTACCACACCATGGGAGTTTCACACACCAATGGCAGTGTTTGCGATGGAGAATGGCAAACATGCAGTTTCGGAAGTACCAGCTGCTGTTACTGTTGATGAGGCATGGCAACTGGTTGAGACTTCCGAAAGGACTAAGAAACATTGTATGATGCTTGAGAATTGCTGTTATGATTTCTTTGAACTGCTCACCCTTAATATGGTAAGGCAGGGTTTCTTCGGGGAGCTTGTTCATGTTGAGGGAGCTTATATTCATAACCTTCTTGAATCCAATTTCAGTAAGACAGGGTATGTTGATATGTGGCGACTGAAGCATAATCAGAAACGTAGAGGGAATCTCTATCCTACGCATGGACTTGGCCCTGTATGCCAGGCACTTAATATCAACAGGGGCGACAGGATGGATTATCTTACATCAATGTCATCAAATGACTTTCAGATGGCTCCAAAAGCTGAAATGCTGGCAAAAGATGATCCTTTCTACAATGAATTTGTTACAAAAGGATACAGGGGTAATATAACAACAACAGTTGTCCGTACTGAAAAGGGAAAGACTATAATGATACAGCACGATGTAACCTCACCGCGTCCCTATTCACGTATACACCTTATAAGCGGTACAAAGGGAGTAGCAGTAAAGTATCCTGAACCCGGACGTATTGCAACCTCACATGAATGGTTTGACGAGGCAAAGATGAAAGAGATTGAAGATCAGTATACTCCTGAAATTGTAAAACGGATAGGTGAACTTGCAAAACAGATAGGCGGTCATGGTGGTATGGATTTTATGATGGACTGGAGACTCATCGATTGTCTGAGGAACGGGCTGCCGCTCGATCAGGATGTTTATGATGCTGCTCTCTGGAGTAGTGTGGCGCCTCTTAGTGAATGGTCGGTTGCCAATCGCTCCAATTCAATTAATGTTCCTGATTTTACAGGTGGATCATACAAGTCGAATGTACCTGTCGACATAACACTTTCAAAAGGAGGAAATACAGGTGTCAGAAGTAATACTAAATCAGGAGCACAGTTAACACTTTAATTTAACCTTGTTTAATCAAATAACTGAAATTTATGAAAACGATTTCGAAGATAAGTTTGCTTGCAGTAACGGTTGGTCTCATGATAAGCTGCTCTGCACCTCAGCCGAAAGATCCGATGGGTCTGTATGCTGAAGTTGATAAAAATGCCAGTCCAAATACATTGACTGACAAGGAGAAGGAGAATGGATGGAAACTGCTGTTCGATGGAACAACTACTGCCGGCTGGCATGGCTACAATTTGAAAGTATTTCCCGATGCCTGGGCGATTGAAGATGGTTGTCTTACTATGAATACTACAGGTTCAGCTGAGAGTCTGGACATTGTCACAGACAAAATTTACAGGAATTTTGCAATAAGTGTTGACTATAAGGTAACCCCTGGTGCAAACAGCGGCGTTATCTTCCAGATTAAAGAAGATACGATTTATAAGTTTCCTTATGAAACAGGCCCTGAAATGCAGATAATTGATGATGATGGATGGCCTGGTAAACTGGAAGAGTGGCAGGAAAGTGGCGCTAACTATGCCATGTATGCTGCAAAAACGAAAGCTGGTAAACCTGTTGGTGAATGGAATAACCTGTTTCTGGCTGTGAAGGACAATAAAGTTACCCAGATACTGAATAGTGTTGTAGTTGTTGAGTATGAAAAATACAGCGATGAATGGACTAAACTAAGAAACAGTGGAAAATGGGCTGACTACCCTGATTATGGGAAATATGATGAAGGCCATATTTCCCTACAGAACCATGGTACCAAAGTATGGTTCAGGAATATTAAACTGAAAGAAATTTAAAATTTAAGTAACCGTTTAATTATGTCATATTCAAATAATTCCCGTCGTGATTTTCTGAAAAAAACAGGAATGGCTACAGCAGCGTTTACAATTCTTCCAAATAGCGTAATAAGCGGACTTGGTAGAAAAGTACCCAGTGATAAGTTAAATATTGCCGGAATAGGTATTGGGGGCAAAGGCCATGTCAACCTGAAAGGTATGGCAACGGAAAACATTGTGGGATTATGTGATGTCGATTGGAAATACTCCGATCCGTGTTTCAGGGATTTTCCCGGTGCTAAACGTTACTGGGACTGGCGGAAAATGTTTGATGAACTGGGTAGCTCAATTGACGGAGTTATGGTTGCAACTGCTGACCATACTCATGCAGCTATAGCAGCTACTGCTCTGACAATGGGGAAACATGTCTATTGTCAGAAGCCTCTTACGCACTCCATTTATGAATCACGTCTGCTTTCAAAACTGGCTGCAAAGCATAAAGTTGCCACTCAATTGGGTAACCAGGGTAACTCGCATGATGATGTCCGTAAACTTATCGAATGGATTTGGAATAATGAGATCGGTGAGGTTAGGGAAGTTCATGCATGGACTGACCGGCCAATATGGCCCCAGGGTATACCCCGACCGGCCAAAACCATGCCGATACCCAAAACACTTAACTGGGATCTTTTTATTGGTCCTGCGCCCATGCGCCCGTACAATGAAATTTACACACCATGGAACTGGAGAGGCTGGTGGGATTTTGGAACCGGTGCCTTCGGTGACATGGCCTGCCATGTTCTGGATCCTGTTTACAGGGCACTGAAGCTTGGCTACCCTGACAAAGTAAGAGGTAGCTCTACATCAATCAATACCGAATCGGCACCGCAAGCAGAAACAGTGGAGTTCTCATTCCCTGCAAGGAATAATTTGCCAAAACTTTCAATGCCTTCAGTAAAAGTACACTGGTATGATGGCGGATTGCTTCCTAACCTTACAGATCTCCTTCCTGCCGGAGAAAACCTGATGGCTGATGGTTTGGGAGGCTGTCTTTTTATAGGCTCAAAGGATACACTTATGTGCGGATGCGGTGGTTTCAATCCCCGCTTGCTTTCCGGGCGTGTACCGGAAGTTAAACCATACCTGCGGCGTATTCCGGGAGGTGATACGTTTTATCCAAACGGACCTCATGAACAGGATTGGATCCGTGCATGTAAAGAGTCGCCTGAGAGCAGAACAGATACTGCGGCTGATTTTGCATATGCCGGCCCTTTTAACGAAATGGTGCTGATGGGTGTACTGGCAATAAGGTTGCAGGGTCTTAATAAATCACTTGAATGGGATGGAGAAAATATGAGATTCATAAATATATCATCATCGGAAGATCTTAAGGTTATGTTATCCGATGATTTTAAAGTTGTTGACGGCCATCCTACCTTCGATAAGAAGTATGAGACATTCAATGCCCTGGAGAGTGCAAATCAATATATTAAACATTCTTACCGCGAAGGCTGGAGCCTGCCGGCAATGCCATGAAAGTCAGTATTGATAAAAAGCAAAACGAAATATTAAAGCATGACCAGGAGTAATTTATACCTGTACTTTATTTGCATGATTGCAACAATGGGAGGCTTGATGTTTGGTTTTGATATTGCCATTATATCGGGAGCAGTACCTTTTATACAATCATATTTCGGATGGAGTGAACTCGAGCTTGGCTGGGGTGTAAGCTCTCTTCTGATGGGAGCTATATTTGGTGCATTTGGTTCAGGGATCCTTACAGATAAATTCGGAAGGAAAAAGGTTTTAATATATGTAGCGCTTTTCTTTGCACTTTCATGTGCCATGACAGCCGTCGCCACTTCACCGTTGCTCTTTGTTTTGTCACGAATTTTCGGTGGACTGGCAGTAGGAGCTGCCTCGGTTCTGTCACCAATGTATGTGGCAGAGGTGGCTCCTGCACGCAATCGTGGTATGTTGGTGGCAATATATCAGCTGGCGATAGTGTTTGGAATTTTATGTTCCTATACTATCAATTACTGGCTGCACGATGTAGACAATAACTGGAGGTGGATGTTTGCAACAGGTGTGGTGCCTTCAGTTCTTTTCTTTACAGGTCTTTTTTTTATCCCCGAGAGCCCCAGATGGCTTTGTAAAGCAGGACGAACTGAAGATTCCTTTAATGTACTTAGCAGAATTGGTGGCGAAGCAGTGGCGCGGGAGGAGATAAAAGAGATTGCCGAATCTCTTGACGACAAGTCTGAAGCTGTTGAGAGAGGTGAGTTGTTTAAACCAGCTTCCCGTAAGGTGATGGTGGTAGGTTTCTTTTTAGCAGTATTGGTCCAGGTCAGCGGTATAAATACTGTAATTGATTATGCTCCCAAAATTCTTCTGGCTGCAGGTGTGGAGATAAGAAATGCCCTTTTGCAAACTTCTATACTTGGCCTTATAAACTTCATTTTTACTTTTATTGCGATCCTTTTCATTGATAAAGTCGGAAGAAGGAGACTATACCTGATAGGTTCAATGGGTATGGCTCTAACCCTTATAATGCTTTCCATATCATTCTTTATGCAGATGGATAGTATCTTCACACTCGTCTCAATTATGCTTTTTCTGGCATTTTTTTCATCGTGTATTGGTCCGGTTTTCTGGACACTTGTATCAGAGATATATCCAAATCGTATCAGGGGAAAAGCCCTGGCATTTGCTTCATTCACACAATGGATATTTAACTTTCTGGTGGTATTGCTCTTTCCCCACTTTCTTGCATCATTCGGAGGAACTGTCACTTTTCTCTTCCTGGCACTGATGTCATTTATCCAATGGTTATTTACCTATTTGTATGTACCAGAAACAAAAGGGAAAACACTCGAACAGATTGAACAATTATGGAAATAGTAAAATCTAATAATAACCCTCATTCCATTTTGATATGAAACCCGCATAAGCGGGGAAAGCTATGATACCTTTAAGATTAAAAAATATTATGATGAAAAACGGCAAAATTTTACAGATTGGAATTGCATTTTTAGGAGCTTTGATAATATTCTCATGTTCTTCCAGGAATGGAGGAACTGATTGTTCAAAACATGCTTTCAATTGGGATTATACAGGAAAATATCTCGACAGGGTAGCATTCCCGATCGGAGGAATTGGTGCAGGTATGTTTTGTATGGATGGAACAGGTTCTCTGTCACATCTTTCCATCAACAATAAACCTGAGATGTTTAATGAGCCCTATGCATTTGCGGCTTTAAGTGTTAAAGGCTATCCCAATGCTGCCAAAGTTCTTGAGGCTCAGGTTCCGGAATGGAAGATGTTCGGTATGGCCGGATCAGGAAATGGAGGTGCCGGAAGAAACTATGGATATCCCCGGTTTAAGAATGGCCGGTTTCTGCCACGTTTCCCCTTCGCAACCCTGATTCTTGAGGATAAGGATATACCCATGGCTGTCGAGGTTACCGGGTGGAGCCCTTTTATACCGGGCGATAATGACAATTCAAGTCTGCCTGCAGGCGCTATGGAATATAAATTTACAAATACTTCCACCGCCGATCTGGAAGCAGTATTCTCCTGGAATTCAAGGAATATTATTTCGGAGCGGACAGGCAGAATACTTGGGATGAAGAATGGTTTTATTCTTACAGGAGAGGCTAAGGAGGGAACCATTCCGGGAACATCTGGTTACGCAGTGTCAGTAAATGAAAACAATGCTGTTATTGACCACTGCTGGTTCAGAGGCTCATGGTTCGACCCGGCAATGATATTGTGGAAAAATATTGAAAACAGTAATATGGTATCAAATGCCCCTGTTGATAATTCAGCTCCCGGTGCGTCCATATATGTACCTGTGAAACTGAAGGCAGGTGAGACAAAAACCATTAAAGTCAGGTTCAGCTGGTATATGCCGGATACAAAACTTTCTATTGGCATAACTGCAAAACCAGGGCAGCAGGCTCCGGTTTATAAACCATGGTATGCCTCGAGATTCAGTAGCCTTTCAGAGGCAACAGATTACTGGAACCAGAATTATGATGATCTCAGGCATAAAAGCGAACTCTTCAGAGATGCTTTCTTCTCCTCAACTCTTCCTCCTGAGGTTCTTGAAGCTGTGGCAGCAAACCTTACGATTATCAAATCACCGACCGTACTTCGTCAGGACGATGGAAGGCTCTGGGCCTGGGAAGGCTGTGGTGATAACAGCGGATGCTGCCATGGTACATGTACTCATGTCTGGAATTATGCCCAGGCAATACCTCATCTTTTCCCGGCACTCGAAAGAACACTCCGTGAAACTGAATTTATGGTGAGTCAGGATGAGAGAGGGCACCAGACATTCAGGGCAAATATGCCGATTTCAGAACCTGCTCATAATTTCTATGCAGCTTCCGACGGTCAGCTGGGTGGTATTATGAAGGTTTACAGGGAGTGGCGAATTAGCGGAAATACTGAATGGATGAAGAGTCTATATCCCATGGTTAAGAAGAGCCTTGATTATTGCATAGAAACATGGGATCCTGGTCATAAAGGATATCTTGAGGAGCCGCATCATAATACTTATGATATTGAATTCTGGGGACCTGACGGTATGTGCACAAGCTTTTATTTGGGTGCACTCACTTCTTTTATAGAAATGAGTAAAGCTGCTGACTCTTCTTTTGAGGAGTACGAAAACCTGCTGAAGAAAGGCAAGTCTTTTATGGAAAGCGATCTTTATGATGGTGAATATTTCATTCAGAAGGTGGTCTGGGAAGGGCTTAGGGCACAAAGTCCGGTTGAAGTTGCCAAAACCAGTCTGAATATCGGCTATTCAGATGAGGCTCTTGAACTTATGGAACAGGAAGGTCCAAAATACCAGTACGGTAAAGGATGTCTTTCTGATGGAGTGCTTGGAATGTGGATGGCTGATGTATGTGGACTCAGGGAGGCAGTTGATAATGAAAAGGTTAAGAGCCATCTTGTTGCAATACATAAGTATAACCTGCGAAAAGTTCTTTATGACCATTCAAATCCTCAAAGGCCGACATATGCCGCCGGAAAGGATGGAGGATTATTGCTTTGCACATGGCCTAAGGAGGGTAAACTATCACTTCCTTTTGTATATAGTAATGAGGTCTGGACAGGTATCGAATACCAGGTTGCCAGCCACCTGATGTTGATGGGAGAGGTTGAGAAAGGACTCGAGATAGTTAGGATCTGCAGGGAGAGATATGACGGCAGTGTTCGTAATCCTTTTAATGAATATGAGTGCGGAAACTGGTATGCACGTGCAATGTCGAGTTATGCTATGCTTGAAGGACTTACCGGTGCAAGGTATGATGCGGTTGACGGTACTCTGTATATAAATTCAAAGATTGGTGACTTCACAAGCTTTATTTCAACTGAAACAGGTTTCGGAAATGTCGGACTTAAAGAGGGTAAACCATTCCTTAAGGTGGTTTATGGAAAGATCGAACCAGCTAAAGTGATTGTTTCAGGATCAGAAAAGCAGTTAATTAACTAAAGACCAGGTGTACTATCTGTTTAAAGAACTTAACAGACATCGCTGGAGAACTATTGCAGGGATAAGTGGATATCTGCTTGCAATACTGTTTATAATGCTGGTACTCTCGGTAACGGAGACCAACGAGGATGATTCTGTCAGAATTCTGAAAGGAACCGGAACCCACTTCATTGTTTACATACCCACTGACAATTCATGTTGTTCCCCGGGCAATAGCGATTCAACGGATGGATCTCTTATTGCTGAAGGCGGTTATACAATGATGCTTAACAGTGATCTGATATACTCTATCAGGGAGATCCCCGGAATAAAGGATGCATCACCATACCTCCTTTACAGGATATTTTATGCTGTTACTGATATTAATCTCAGTATAAGCTACAAAGAGACTCTTCTTATTAAAGGACGCTCAGGAGCCGGGAAGTTAACCTTGCTCAACCTTATGGCAGGGCTGATCAGGCCAACCACAGGTAAAGTAATTATAGGTGGAAATAATATCAGCGATATGAGTAATGAGTCGCTCAGCCGGTTTCTCATGAATGATATCGGGATTATATTTCAGAGTTTTAACCTGTTGCCTACATACAATATTATCGAGAATATTGAGATAGGGCTTGTGCCAGGCCATAAGGATAAAAAAGGGATCAGTAAAAAAATTATGAGCTATCTTGAAAAGTTTGAACTTACAGATAAAATTTATCAGCTCCCTGCTGAACTCAGCATAGGCCAGCAGCAGAAAGTAGCAATTATCAGGACCCTTGTTAAAGAACCTTCAGTTATTTTTGCTGATGAACCAACCGGTTCTGTTGATGATATTACTGCAAAAGAGATACTTGCACATCTCGTTGATCTTAGAAAAGAGAGGGATGTTACTCTTATTCTGGCCTCTCATGGAAACATCCCCGATGAATATGCGGATAGGGTAATTGTAATGGGAAACGGACAATTTAAGCTCTGATATTCCCATAATTTAGCTTACTTTATATATGAAAATCAAAATCACATTTATGATGACTAAGTATTACTTCTCTGTAATTTTGATATGCTGCCTTATCATTGGATCATGCGGAGGATCTGTTAAGACCAGGGCCGGACAGGAACGTCTTACTGATTTTGTTGATCCATTTATTGGTACAGCTTATCATGGGCATACATATCCGGGTGCTGCATATCCATTCGGACAGATACAGCTTAGCCCCGATAACGGCACGCAGGGCTGGGACTGGTGCTCAGGGTACCACTATTCCGACAGTATCCTTGCCGGATTCAGCCATCTGCATCTGAGTGGCACAGGAATCGGCGACCTGGCAGATCTATCCATCCTTCCGGTTACTGTACCGGTTACTTTTACCAAAGGAGAGACTAATGCAGATTTCGTGAATAGATATTCAGGTAAATACTCTCATACTGATGAATCGGCATCTCCGGGTTATTATTCTGTTATACTTAATAATAACGGGGTAAAAGCTGAAATGACCGTAACGGAGAGGGCGGGTTTTCACAGATATTCATTCCCTGAAAAAGGTGAGAAAAACCTTATCATAAACCTTGGATTTGCCATCAACTGGGATAAGCCATACAAAACAGATATTACTGTAGTTGACAATTATCTTGTTACAGGCACAAGACTTTCAACTGGCTGGGCAAAGGATCAGCATCTCTTTTTTGCAGTAAGATTTTCAGTACCTTTCATTAATGCATCAACAGGTAATGCAGGTGGTGAAGGCAGAACTGTCGGAGTAATCTCGTTCGGTAATACTACAGTTTTGGCAAAGGTCGGGATATCTTCGGTCAGCATTGAAAATGCCATTGCTAATCTCGATGCCTCAATTCCCGGCTGGGACTTTGAATCAACTCGCCAGGAAGCCTCTGATGCATGGGAAAAGGAACTATCAAAAATTATAATCACTTCCGGCGATTCTGACCAGAAGAAAATTTTCTATACCTCTCTATATCATACAATGGTAGCACCGGCTCTCTTTTCTGATCTCAATGGCCAGTTCAAGGGTATTAACGGTGATGTTCAGAACGCCGAAGGTTATAAAAGATATACAGTTTTCTCATTATGGGATACTTACCGTGCACTTCATCCTCTTTTTACAATTACAGAACCTGAAAGGGTAAATGACATGATAAAGTCTATGCTTGACCATTATAAACAGTGTGGGATACTGCCGGTGTGGGAACTTGAAGGCAATGAGACATTCTGCATGGTAGGGAATCATTCTATATCGGTTATTGCAGAAGCAATTATGAAAGGCATTGGTGACTTTGACAGGGAGATTGCCTTTGAAGCAATGAAAGCTACTTCATTTAACGACCGCGACGGCATGGGACTATATGATAAACTCGGTTATATGCCTGCTGATAAAGTCCCTCAGTCAGTTGCTAAATCATTAGAGTTAGCAGTTGACGATTGGGCTGTCGCTGCTGTTGCTCAGAAACTTGGAAAAACGGCCGATGCAGAATATTTTTTCAAACGTGCCGAAAGCTACAGGCAGTACTTTGATAAGGAAACGGGTTTTATGCGAGGGAAACTTAGTAATGGAAAATGGACTGAGCCTTTCGATCCTGTCTTTTCAAAGCATGAGGGGAGCGATTATACCGAAGGAAATGCCTGGCAATATGTCTGGATAGTTCCTCATAATGTTGATGGACTTATATCATTATTCGGAGGGAAAGAGCCATTTGCCGGGAAACTCGACCAGCTGTTCAAAGTAGAACAGGGAGTGGCAGGAGAGGAAGCCTCTCCTGATATTTCAGGACTTATTGGTGCCTATGCTCATGGAAATGAACCAGGACACCATACAACTTTCCTGTTTAATTTCTGTGGACGGCCATGGAGAACTCAGGAGCTTAACCGGCAGATACAGACAACTATGTACACTACTGCTCCTGACGGTTTATGCGGGAATGAGGATTGCGGGCAGATGTCAGCCTGGTATATCTTCAGCGCCATAGGTTTGTACCCTGTGAACCCGTCTGATATGAAATACCAGTTCGGTTCTCCGATAGTTCAGGAAGCAAAAATAGAAATTGCTCCGGGAAAATTCTTCACTGTTAAGGCCCCGATGGCAAGCAAGGATAATAAGTATATACAGGATGTCAGACTTAATGGCCAGTCTCTCCACAGATCATACATTACTCATGATGAGATTATAAGCGGATGTATTCTTGAGTTTGATATGGGCCCTGCTCCTAAAACAGATCTTTTTAAATAGCTCTCTTACTATCAGTAAATTTTTAAAGAGAGTCTGATGATGTAAAACAGGTTATTTCTAAATCCAGAACTTTCATTCTGTCAGATTTGCTTATTGTATTTATAATCTAATTGAAAACCTTTATTCATTGGTGATAAATTATTGTTAATTTTAAGAATTTACGACCAATGGCAAGAAATATTTACCTGGTAACCAGAAAGACTAATATTGAAAAGGCAGCATTTCCTGTAATCGATGCCCATAATCATCTCTGGGGTAACTGGCAGGTTGACAAGGTGGTACAGACTATGAACGAGGTGGGTGTGGAGAGTTATTGTGATGTTACGGGAAATGTGCTGATAGAATTTGCAGATGGAGGATACCAGATAAAGCCTGGTGATATTAATGGTTTCATTGAAAACTGTTCCTCAAAATATCCTGGCAGATTTTATTGTTTTACAATGTCGGCATTTGCACATCCTGCTGACAAACCACTTTTTTCTGACCATAAACGATTTGTTGATGAATGTATTACTACTCTGAATGAGCATGTTGGTAAAGGAGCCAGGGGGCTTAAGGTACTGAAGGAACTGGGACTTCATTATGTAGATTCAAAAGGAGACCTGATCAACAGCAACGATGATCGTTTAGCTCCGATCTGGGAAGAGGCAGGAAGACTGAAGATACCTGTTCTTATTCATCAGGCTGATCCTTCAGGATTTTTTGAACCGGTAACACCTGAAAATGAACATTTTGAATCCCTTATCAAGTTCCCTTCCTGGAGTTTTGCCGATCCGAAATTTCCAAGGAAGACAGATTTGTTAAAACGCAGGGACGATCTTGTAAAAAAACATCCAGGTACAATATTTATCCTTCCTCACTTCGGGAATTATGCTGAGAATATTCAGTATATATCCGATCTGATGGATGAATGTCCTAATGTATATATTGATTTTTCGGCAAGACTTGATGAGCTGGGACGTCAGCCATATACAACAAGAGAGTTTTTTATTAAATACCAGGACAGGATCATTTTTGGTACTGATATGCCTGCAAACATTGATACTTCTGTTGATATGTACAGAAACTACTTCAGGTTTCTTGAGACATACGATGAATCATTCTACACTCCCGACTATGATGGTACTTTTGGGAGAGCAAGGTGGCCAATCTGCGGAATTGGTTTACCAGGAGAAGTTTTAAAGAAAATTTATCATGAAAATATACTAAGGATAATACCGTCACTCGGTTCTGAAATTAGTTTATCACTTAAATAAAAAACAGATGATTAAAACAAAGGTTGGCTTTATTGTTTACGGTGTTCACAAGGATGGCTTGAAAGATCCTATGGGAACTCCTTTTATTGATAACAAGATTGTATCAGAAGCTAAAAAGGTATTGAAGAACAGTGGCCTTGACCTGGTAGAATATGACCTTGTTGTAGCCTCAAAAAAAGAGTCGAAACAATGTTTCGATAAGTTTAAGAAAATGAATGATATTGATGCTCTTGTTCTCTTCTCCGGAACGTGGGTCTGGGCAGCCCATCTTATTGCTGCTGTTCGCGATTTTGCTTTAACCGGGAAGGGAATAGTACTGTGGACAAACCCCGGAAGTCAGGGCTGGCGGCCGGTAGGCGGACTTGTTATGCAGGGAGCCTTCAAGGAGATAGGTCTTAAGCACCGTTTCGTCTATGGTAGTTATAAAGATCCTGTTGAGATTGAGAAAGTAGTATCATATTGTCGTGCCAGTGCCATGAAAAACAATCTAAATATGAGCACTATAGGTACTTTTGGAGGGAGAGGAATGGGTCAGAGCTGCGGGGTGGCTGATCCATCACAATGGATGAGGATGTTCGGCATAGATATTGACTCAAGAGATACATCCGAGCTTCTCGAAATAGCAAAAAAGATAACAAAAGCTGAGATCACTGATGCCAAAAGTAGGATTCAGAAATTCTTCTCAAAGCCTATACCAGAAAATGAACAGGCTGAAAAATCAATCCGTCTTTACCTGGCTATCAAGAAGCTTGTAAAGAAAAATGAATGGGACTTTTATACAATCCAGTCATTCCCGGGACTTGGTGATGAATATAGTGCTACCTGTTTTGCTCAGAGCATGATGCTCGAAGATGGAATGGGCACATCAACACTTGGTGATTTCAATACGGCTCTTACTGTTAAATGCCTTACTGATATGAGTGATGAACCAGTATATTACGGCGATCTGCAGCATATTGACAAGAATAATAATGAGATTAAAATTATTGGAGATGGTGCCTGCCCTCCTTCACTCGCCGGCAAGCTTGGGCCGGCAGGTTTTGCTGAACATGGAATTCCTACTGAAGGTGAAGCCGGCGGTATATCGGTTGACCTTGTATGTAAGGTAGGAGAGGGTGTCCTTGCACGCCTTGGTAGGAATAACGGTGAATTTGAAATGGTAATAACCCGATGCTCAATCTTCGAACCTCCCAAAAGTCAGATTGAGAAACGAAGACTTGAATGTGGAATACCATTCTGGCCGCATGGTTTTATAAAGGCAAATTGTGATATAGAAGCCTTGCTGCAGGCATGGAATAACGAATATGCCTGCCTTGGTTATGGAGTTCACCTTTATGAGGAACTAAAAGCATTTTGTGAACTGACCGGTATAAAAGCAATAGCATTATAAGGCTAAGGGCATCAGGCAACAGGCGACCGGCTGTCTGACGTAATAAAGAAATAACGCCATAACGCCATAACACCATAACGCCATAACAATATAACGAACCAATAATGCCTCTAATTACTGACAGACAACAGGTACTTGATATTTATTCTGAAGCTGCCTCCAGGAGATGGGTTATCCCCACATTCAATACTGAAAACCTTACAACCACGGAAGCTATTCTTGCATCCGCACTTGATTATAGCAGGAAGATTGTTAAACCTGACCTTCCTGTTACTATTGGAATAACAAACCAGTACAGCCATCGCAGCCAGTCAGTTTATTATACACATACACGTCAGTGGGACATTGGGCTTAAACTTTTTCTTGCCGATTTAAATGTATTGACAGAAAAAGGATCTCCTTTTGAAAAACTGAACGTGATGATACATCTCGATCATACACAATGGGACAGTGACAAACCTCTCCTGGAATGGGATATGAACTCGTTCTCGATGATAATGTATGATGCTTCAGCACTGCCCTTCGATGAGAATATTAAAAAGACAGCTGAGTTTATAGAAAGGTGCGGAAAAGAAATTGTCATTGAAGGAGCCTGCGATGAAATTGTGGATGCTACCGGTGATGTAAGGAGTGATCTGACAACCCCAAAGCAGGCTTTAAAATATCTGAACAATACAGGAGCCGATTTTATTGTTGCTAATCTCGGAACTGAACACCGGGCAAGTGCAGCCGACCTTAAATATCATGGAGACCTTGCCCGTGAAATCAGTAAACTTACAGGTACAAAACTTGTCCTGCACGGGACTTCATCAGTAGGCAATGACCAGGTTAAAAACCTTTTTAATGACGGGATTGCCAAAGTAAACATATGGACAATACTCGAAAGAAATTCCTCCCCGGTTCTGTTTGAGGATATGGTAAGGAATGCTGCCAAAATTACAGGAAGTGATAGGGCAGAACATATGACTTTAAAAGGTTTCCTGGGAGAGAATATCGACAGATCCTCAAAGGCATCACTTTCTCATTATACAACTGTGTACAGGCAGGATATCATATTCAGGGAAATGGTGAAAATAGTTACAGGCTACTTTTATCTATGGTATATCTAACAACTTGATCGATGAATAATTACCTTGGTATCGATATTGGCACAAGCGGATGCAAAGCAGTTGTTTTTAATGATGCAGGCCGCCAGCTATCAGCATCGTACAGGGAGTATAACGTAATTTCAAAATACCCAGGCTGGGCTGAACTTGATACCGATGAGGTTATTGCCCGATGTTTTGATGTGATAAGGGATGCTTCAGAAACTGCCGGTGCCGGTTCTGTAAAAGGAATTGGTATATCAAGCCAGGGTGAAGCTTTTACACTTATCAATAAGGATGGACAAGCACTTTGCAATGCCCTGGTTTCTTCCGATATAAGGGCCAATGATCAGATTCTTCCATGGACTGAAGAGTTTGGGGAGGAGAAGCTTTATAATATCACAGGGCATACGCCTCATCCCATGTTCTCACTATATAAGCTTTTATGGGTAAGAAATAATGAACCTGAAATCTGGTCGAAAGCTGAAAGGATCCTTTGTTTTGAGGATCTTCTTCAATATCGTCTGGGTATTAGCAACCCAGCAATGGGATGGCCTCTTGCCGGACGTACAATGCTTTTTGATGTGGTCACACACAGGTGGGATGGCACTATCCTGGACAGAATAGGGCTGGATGCAAAAAAACTCTCAAAGCCAATGCGTTCAGGCTCTCTTGCCGGTTATATCAGCCCCGATATGGCTTCAGCTCTTAACCTTGCTGATGACACATTTATTGTTACCGGTGGTCATGACCAGCCATGTTCTGGTCTGGGCGCAGGTGCAGTTGATCAGGGTATAGCAGTATATTCTTCGGGAACTGTTGAATGTATAACACCTGCTTTCGGGAAACCTGTCTTTACTGAAGAGCTGAGAAAGAGCAACCTGTGCACATATGACCATACTGCTCCGGGTATGTATGCCACTGTTGCCTTCAGCCTGACCGGCGGCAATGTACTGAAATGGTTCCGTGACCAGTTCGGTTCAGCTGAGGCAGAGGAAGCCATTAAACTTGGGTGTAACACTTATGAAGTGCTAATGAAAAATATGCCTGAGGAGCCTTCAAGACTTATGGTATTACCATATTTTACACCGTCCGGAACTCCCTATTTCGATGTGAATGTGAAGGGTACTGTTATCGGTCTTGACCTGAGCGTAACGCGAGGGGAAATCCTCAGGGCTCTTCTTGAAGGTGTAGCTTTTGAGATAAAGCTGAACATCGATATTCTGAAAAAATCGGGCTATGAGGTAAAGGAGCTCAGAATTATAGGAGGAGGTTCAAGATCATTGAAACATGTTCAACTAAAGGCAGATGTAACAGGGATGCCAATAACAATTCTCGATGTTGCTGAAGCAGGTTGCATGGGTGTAGCCATGCTTGCCAAGTCCCATTATGACAAAACAGATGTAAGGGATATTGCCAGGCAATGGGTGAAACCGGCTACAATTGTTAATCCAGAAAGTGGCTCTCGTTATGATAAAAAATTCCAACAGTACAAAGAGTTATATCACCAGCTTAAGAAAATCTATGAAAAGATGTAGCCGATGAAAATCAGGCATTGATAACTATCTTGTTCTTCCATCCACTATTTTATCGTATTCAGCATCAACCGGCTCCCATAATTCGATCTACTAGATCTTATTAATATTTGAACAGGGGATTATCAGATTGATGTTTACTATCAGGGATAAAGTCTTCTGTAGTACATTAAACATACTATTCTGAAATGAAATGATCCATATAGTATTCAAATAAATGACCTCAGCACATTCTATCAATTTCAACAATGTTTCTGAGACTAAAGCATATTTATTTGTTTTTGTGGCAACAAGAAGAGTTTCAAGTGTGTCATTGAAAAAGGTTGGAGATTTGATCTCCGGTAAATAATCATAAGTTAATGGATATAATTTTGAATTTTCTGCCTGCGCATTTAAAAGACCTGAACTAAAAAGCGGGATCAACGCAAGTAAAATGATTTTGTGAATCAAATTTTCCGCATGCATCATATTTTTATTTCTGTTCCCGTACTTTCTGTTTTCAGGTAAATAAACCATTTTTTCAATCGATGTTTATTTTATTATTTCATCAGGTAACATTTCTTCACTGAGTTTTCCGTCTTTAATTGAAACAAAATAACTATGATTGGTTGAATTCAGGGATAAAGCTTTTGCCAGTTTACCATTTATAAAAAGCAGTCCTGCATCATCATCACATGCATATCCTGATTTTAGCTGTCCGGTTAAAATTGCCTGTTCGTATAACGGTTTCCTGGCTTTTTCGCTGTTATAATGAGGAGAGTGACTATAATCGAGGAAACCCAGACAATCAATTATGGATAACTTCTGAGGTCTGGAATCTGAATATCCTCCTGTAAACCAGCATAATGACCCGGTGCTTCCACCTGCAAGTATAATCCCTTTCTCGTAGGCTTTTCTCAAAAGTGTATCAATCCCCTGAGCTTTCCAGATAGCCAGCATATTCAGAGTATTTCCACCACCAACAATTATTGCATCTGAGTTAAGAATTTCTTCTTCGAATGTATTTTGATCAGGAGAAGAACTTATGAATGATTTTATTACTTCAGGGGTGAGACGCAATCCGGAACATATCTTGTACCAGTATCCAATAGCTCGTTCATCATCTGCAGCTGCTGTCGGGAAGAAAGATATTCTTGGATTTTTTTTACCTGTGAGACTTATAATATACTTAATGAAAGTCTTATTTAATCCATCCCCATATACAAAAATAGTTTTATCAACATGCTTATCTGATGCATCCGAATTTCTGGATGAACTCTGGCATACAGCAGTATTTAAATAGCATACTGTTATTATTATAATAAGCCAGAATTTTTTCATATTTGTTGTTTTGTTATTTTATGTTTAATTCCGAAACTTAGATTCCCTCAGGAATACTGTAGGTACCTTACATCTCAATTTTATTGTTCTCCAAAAAAAAATTCAGAGGTATCTATCTAATCAAAGATACATTTTTAATCAGGTAGGTCGCTAAGGTGAAATATTATTTTTATATGAGCGTAAGGCCTGGCAAGAGCCTGGTTACTTTTCTTCATTGCCCGTGTCAGACGCTCATGATATCTATATCTTTTCCAGTTTCTATATAGTTTGTCAGGTCATCCAGAAATCTTACCATAGGAGCTCCGTCTATCACGTCATGGTCAACCAGAACTGTCATGTTCAATATCTCTCTGATTTTTACTTCGTTTTTAATAACGACAGGCTTTTTAAGGATAGAACCTACTCCGAACGAAATTGGATGAACTGATTTGTGAATGAACCAACCATTTATTTTACCCATCATACCAACTGATGTTATAGCTACATTCCCCATAGTTTTATAAGCAGACTTTGGATTCATGAGAAGTATTTTCCAGAATAATCTTCTTAGAATTCCGGGTAAATGGTAGTACAATTTTTCGTACCGCTTTATTTGCTTTTTAAGGACTATGTCATTTGAAGTAAATTCCTGATTTTTGGCCTGGTCAATTTCCTGTGAGATTTTTAGTGCGGTTTTTTCGTTTGTTTTTTCTATAACAAGTGGGATTGGGACTTTGGTATCCCCAATCTTCTTCTCCACAATTAATGACACATTGATGTCATTGAATATTATCAGGTTCTTTTTGTTATATAAATATGCTGCGGCTTCAGGATGTTTATGCAAGACACTGCCAATAACTTTAATGAGCCATGCATTAAATGATATGGTAATCCCTTTTTTCCTGAGGACTCTAAGTTTAGCCCGGCTTTCAGTGACATCGAATTCAAGCATGGCGTTTATATGATGTTTGCTTAAGCCAATGGAAAAGATGTCAAAGGTCGCAATTCTTGAGCGTACGATTTTTTGATAATAGTATAAATCTGTCATTTGAGTAATTTATTAAATGTCAGACATTCATAAAATTACTTACGAAGATAATGAAACCGGCCTCCCTGTATTCTTTCATCTTATTGGTTTATAAACTGAGGATGAACATTAATCCTATAAAGAAATCAATTGAAATTAGGTCTGTTTGATTAAAGTTGAGTTGATTAAATGATTTCTGACGCCTCATTATTATACAATTATTTACAGCTTTCCAGTACCTTTTTATACAGGTAGAATTCAAAGTTATCTTTCCATCGTAAATCATCCTTTACATAAGGCCAGGCTGTTACAACAACAACAAGGTTCTGATACGGAGCCACCAATATTGTTTGTCCACCATGCCCTGCAGCCCAATATACCTTATCCGAGGGGTTGAGCCAAATATAATATCCGTACGAGAACCCCTGAAGATTTACATGTGCCCTGATAGCTTCGCTTAAAAAGGTACTATCAATAATCTGCTTATCTCCCCATTTACCATTTTGGAGCAGCAATATTCCAAATTTTGCCATATCCCTGGGCTTTAGGTTCAGATTTGAGGCGCCATAGGTTACTCCATCACGACCAGCCTGCCAGTACCACTCTTTAATATTCAAAGGGTCAAATAGGTACTCTTTTGCGAATTCTGAGAGTGGTTTTCCATATTTTTTCTGAATTGCGAATGAGACCAGTTGAGGGTTAACATCTGTGTAATAAAAAGTAGTTCCTTGAGGATATCTCATTTGGGACGATAGTGCAAATTCAACAGTATTTTTTGTCATAAAAAAATCATACCCGTCATCCTTATTGTCCCTGACAAGTCCTGTACGCATCGTAAGTGCCTGATCAATTGTGATATCCGTTTTATCCTGATGGTTTTCAAAATATTCCGGGTAAATATCACTGAATCTTTGTTTTACAGAATCCAAAATACCATTCTGCAAGGCTATGCAAGCTAAAATGCCAGTAAATGACTTAGTAGCAGATTTAATATTTTGAATCTGATGAATATCATTCAGTTCCCTTGAATAAGCTTCAGCGACAATTTTCCCATTACGTATTATTGTCATACTTCTACCCAGCAGGAACTGATCTTCTTTGTAAAAATATCTAAACGCCTCATCGAGTTTTAAGCTATCCATATTTTCGTGACCAGGGGAGGAAAGAATCCATCCATCTCCTATGTCTACAGGTGCAAAACCTGAATAGGGTCGTTTTAATGACTCATCTTTCATACAGGAAATGGAAGTGAATGCAATTACTGCAAATAGAAATAGTCTGTACATATATTTCGACATGGTGTTATTCCCCTTTTCAATGATTAAAATCCTAAACTGATACCAAAGTTGCTTATGCTATTCATCTGAGGCTGTTCGTTTGTTGTGCAAATCCTGCTGTATGAAAACGAGTACAGCAAAGCAAAGTAATTATCGTTTTTCGAATGAAATCTGTACTCTGTTCTGAAATTGCTAAGCAAAACATTATTTATTAATCCTGGCTTAATATTACTGTTGGTGGTTTTCAGGATACTTGACAACGACCAGTTTTCCTGAGCATAAATCCTGACTTCGTCGGGCCGGCTATAAAGACCCATTGGGTTGATATCCCAACTAAAAAACCAACTTTGGTTTGTTTTATTATTAATAAACAACCTGTTAGATATCCCTGAAGTCAGGCTGGTTGCCCAGTATGCCCTTGATTCATCCCACACTGGAAATTCTGCAAGTGAATGGGCATATCTCAAATTGTAACCCAGGTAGTAATTCATTTTTTCATTTATTACAAGAAGAAAACCCATGCAATAGCCAATACCGAATTGTACATTTTGGCTCACCTTTTCAGTCTCAAGATCGGTTTTAATCTTGCTATACCTTAAGGAGACGAAAATTTCATGGTAGTTCTTTCCTCTTTTTTCGTACCTGTATGTCAATCCATTAACCGATCCCTTATGTACTATGGGAAACAGAATTTTCTCCTTCATCCGGGTAATACCTGTCTCGTATGTGAATGAATGATAAATATATGGTGACTTCTCTTCCTGACCTGTAACAAGTTCAGGAAAACATAAAAGCAGCAGAAGAAGAAGAAACAACTGTGTCTTTTTCTTCATTTATATTTTGTGTTAATTGTCGGGTGGCTTTCAGGTACCCGCAAAAAGTATTATAACAGCGTCAGCCAAAGCTTTTTCTTACCATCGAAATCATAGACGTAAGTGTTATTGAAGGCTGAACTACTTCCCATTGCACATGTTATCCACAGGTTTTGTTTTCTACTCGTCGGAATCAAGTTTTGCTTCAAAATAAGGCTTCATTGTACATAATATCATCCTGGACCAGATCTTTTTGCGGAGGCTAAACAACTTACCTTTATAGCCCATGTTATGCTTAGGCATTTATTTGTTGTCGTGATATAATTGACTCTATGATTACAAATTTATCCAGTCAATTTCAGCCAATTAACATTACCCCAATGTCAGTAGTCAAAAACTATACCCTAATCCCAATCTGAATTGTGAACCTCCAAAATTAATACCATAATATGTGTCTGAATAATCATTGCCACCATCATGTTCCATCACGAAAGTTCCGACGGGGATTAAATTGTATTCATAATCACCAAATAAAAACAACTTCTTGTAAAGAGGAAACGAAACATCTACATTAAAGAATAATACAACCATATTTGCTTTACCATGAAGATAGATGTCTGATCCCGTAGATGGAATATTGATTATTTGTTGATACAGCTCGGTAATGCAATTGCCTGCTCCCATTGTCGATGAAAGGCGAACAGGTGTGCTTCTTCCAACAATCTGACCTGTTAATCCTAATTTTTGAGCAAAAAGATTTGCATTGCCTTTATATTGTTTATCTGTTGTATAAATGTCAGGATTGTTCGACATATGGTTTATATCGAGGGAAATACCAAAATTCTCATTAAAAAAATATCTGATATTTAAATATGGGCTTAACAATAATCTGTATCCGGAGGCTGAACCTGTAACTACACCAGTCGGGTTGTACCTAAAATTATTGGCGGATCCTGCAAGCATCGGATCTGAAAACGAATATGCTCCGACTCCAATTTTAATCTCAAATGATTTAACTTCCGTACTTTTCAGAATGGATTGATCTTCCTGAGACGATCCTGTTGATTTCCCATCAGATGCTCCTGTTTTGGCATTCACTTTCATCATGCCAATATCCATTGGTATAGTCTCAACAACATCAAGTTGTACTACCGGGAAATCCTGATACCAGCTTGTGGCAACGCAAAGGGCCACATAAACATCCCCTTCTATTCTTGTCATCTTGGCGACTAAAAAATTGAAATCTCCCTCCATGCGTGTGCCCAGAGCCGGTGCTCCATACCTGTATGCCCTTGGTGTGGCCGCCAGGAATTTACCCAACCATCCATTCCCCAGTTCATTTTTCTTACTGCTGAAAAGGATATTAAAACCGGCACTATTAAAGAATGTCTCATAGTTACGAAAGATCTCTAAAACAGATCTATCTTTAGGAACGCCATATGTAATCTGGGTCACTTTACCCACAAGCTTCTGACTCTTTTCCAATGTGTCCTGTGATACTTTTCCTAGCGGAAGCAAATATTCGTTGTATTGTTTCAAGTCGTAAATCATAATAGAAGATCCGGGAAATCTTGAGATCAATGGATGATCACTGCTCCCTTTTTCATCATTTTGGGCGAAAACATTTCTGCCGGTTACTATTGCTAAAAGGAATGCTCCTAACAGAAAGAAAGCCTTTTTGTTTTTAATTTTCATGTTTAGTTCTTTTGTAAGTGATTTGTTAAAAAATTGGATTATCGGATGTTTAACTATTAGAAATTTAGCTTTTATCAAATTTACATCTTGTTTATATATAAGTCAACTTTATTCTTTATCATGTTTTGCAATATTTTCTATTTCCGTCTCATTCCTGCTAAAGTTTATTTAAAAAGCATAAACCTCACTCAGAACGAGATAAGATTACTATGAACACTAGTAGTCCGGCGGAATGGATAGTTTACGTTTATGTCAGTCGTTGTTTTTTTTGCTAGTCCGCGTAGATGGGTAGGATGTGTCTCGCAACAGGAAATATGTCTAGGAGAGTAGTAACCAATTCAGTTTGATTATTAATTAGATGACTTTAAACAGCTATCTCGTCGCAGGATTTGTCACGGTATTGAGAATCTGATAGGTGGAAAGAAATTACCACTCGTTGTGTTGGTCATCTATTACGAAATTGTCTCGGTGACAAGCTAATTACACCTACCATCCGTGTTAGGTTTTCGTAGCAATTTATTTCAAGCCAAATAGAAAAACTGATTAATATTTAGAATATTGTCAATTTCGATACTGACTGTTGTTGTCAACTGCTAATTATTCTAGATATATTATATTGTACCAATTTCCAATCAAATCCATATAACCAACTGTTAAGCTACGAAGTTCTGATAATGGAATAGGGTTTGGTAGTATAAAATTATAGAGTTCCGTATTAGTCTTTGCTTCTGGATTTTCCCCTAAAGCACCTATTTGGCATAATCGATTGTTTTGGTTTCCTTCAAGTGTTATCTGTGTTTGGTAAACAAAATTTTCAGGTGTAACAAAAGAATTCTCCATATTTCTATATTCTACTGAAATAGAAATAATTTCATTTTTATTATTCGTATGAATGGTTGGTTCCGCTAAAATGAGAAAGTATTTTGCATTAATATTTGAGTAATTTAATGTGTAATATTTATTATCAAGAGTTACAAGATAAGTACCTTTTTCGAAGGGTAAAGAGGCCGAACCAAATGGGTATCCGGGAGGAGCAGGAGTTTCCCTTGAAAAGAAAGCAATAAAACAATCGGGGCCAATAGCATAATGGGTTTGTTTTATATCTTCATAGGGTAAGGCCTCTGGTCCTGCAACAACGATATTTGAATTTGACGGGATTAAAGATTTGCCACCAGCTATACGTAAATTGTAGTTAATAAAAAAGTTAGATGCGTTATTAACTTGTGGGGGAGAATCGTTTAATCCCCAAGAGCCGCAATATATACCAAAAATTGTGCCTATACTAATGTCCTTTTTGTTAAGTATGTCTGGAATACCATCATTATCAGCATCTATATTTTTAGACAATGATTCATAATAAACGCCCAGTTCTTTATACCTCACAATTTCTTCTTCAGTAAGATTAATTTCATCTCCGATAGGATTGTTAGCAGGGATAACACTTGTTCCATCTAATGTCAAAGTACTCAAATCAATAACAGTACTATTACCGTCTTTCAGATTTACCAATGGAAGAACGTTTAAACCACCTGAACATAAACAACCAATATACCTATTTTGGCTATCAAGAAAAGCCAGCGCAGTAGCTGTTCCTGAAATGGCCTCCGTTGTGAAAGAGCTATTTTCTATATAGGTTAGTTTGTATCCACTAGAATTAAAAACAAGTACTTTTGTTGCGTCGGAGAGCGATAATTGATTAGCAGATTTAAATCCGGCTCCTTTTTGATTCCCTGAAATAGTTCCTTTTATAACAATTTTAGAAATATTAAAACCATTGTCTTTACTGCAACCTGCACTCACAATTAAAACTGCAAATACTAAAATCAGATTTCTCATAGTATGTTTTTTATAAATCTACTCTTATTATTAAGACTTATGCTCATATACTAGGAGTTTTAGATTTTTATTTGAATGGTAATGTATTTGTATTAGTTTTTAATTTTCTGATTGTGAATTAGTATTTCAGATAATTATTTTGATTTGTTAAGAGTCTTTTGTAAGGATTTTTCTAAATGGCAAGGTCTCTGATTGTTGTGCCAATAAATTTTCTATAAGTTGTTAGGTTTCGTAGCTTTTCAAAGTCCTGGAAAGTTGCACATAATCAGGCTTGAGAAGTGTGCTTAAGGGCAAGCCGATAATGTCAAACAAAAATAGTATATGGATTAGTCCTGATTGCTATTGGGACCAGGTCCAAAGCAAACTATATGCGTGTCTCGATACAAGGTAACATAGTGCCAGGTTAGTAGTCCCGATATTGTTTCTTTCGAGTGTTCCAGTGTAATCGGGACTGCAATACTGGGAGCCACGATCGGAGTGATGTATCAGAAGTCTGTCGGGATACTTACGGGTTTTTATAGCTGTTTTAAGTGCATTTATGCAGTTTATAGTCTTGGGATTATCAGATAGTTGATACCCTACAATCTGTTTGGAGTAAGCATCGGTTATCAGGCTCAGGTAAAGCCACCCCTGATTAGTCCTGATGTAGGTTATATCACTGACCCAGACTTGCATTGTCCGTGTTATGCTTAGGCCTAATTTAAGAATTGTCTCGTTAGGTGGTTATTCTGGTTTTAATCCTATTATCTCGTTATCCAAGCAGGACTGGTAAATGACACTATGGTTTGCAATTCAATTACTATGTATTGAGGTATTGTTTATGACTGGTTTAACATTTATTTTATTATTTTGTAGATTATGTAAGGATAGTCATGGATAAATGCTTAAAATTAGTGTTAATAGAGAATATGCAGCTGAAGTAGATCCCAATTTTAAAACTATAACACAAAAATCAGATTTTTTAACACTTAAATAAAAAATGATGATAGGGATAGTAATTATAATCTTTGTACTTGGCTATATGGCTATAGCTTTTGAGCATAAAATTAAGATTGATAAAGCAGCCTCAGCGCTTGTTACAGGTGTGCTTTGCTGGTTATTTTATTTTTTTTATGAGCCATCGACCACAACATCTGAGAGCGAACTTATACATCAATTAGGAGAAATTGCAGCTATATTGTTTTTTCTCATGGGGGCCATGACCATTGTAGAGGTAGTGGACTCTCATCATGGATTCAACCTGATAACTGATGTAATACGCACCAAATCAAAACCAATTCTATTAGTCTGGGTTTCAATATTAACATTCTTCCTATCGGCAGTCTTGGATAATCTGACCACAGCAATAGTAATGACATCCTTATGTGGCAAATTATTAAATGACAAGAAAGATCGTTTATGGTTTGTATCTATGGTTATAATTGTTGCAAATGCTGGAGGGGCATGGTCTCCTTTAGGTGATGTTACTACAACAATGCTTTGGATCGGGGGACAGATAACCGCTTATAATATTATTGCTAAAACTATATTGCCAAGTATTGTCGTTGCTCTTGTCCCTTTGCTGATCCTTGTCTTTAAGTTTAGAAATCAGAAAATTGTAAGCAGAGATGACAATAAAAGTACTCACCGCCCTGAAAGTAAAATCATGTTATTTACAGGTATAGGGTTACTTATATTTGTGCCAGTATTTAAAACAATAACGCATATGCCCCCTTTTATGGGAATGTTGTTTGCATTGGGAATTATTTGGATTATCAGTAGCATAATTCATTTAAGTAAACATGCCGATGAGCGATATAAATATTCTGTAACCCAGGCTTTAAGGAAAATAGACACATCAAGCATTTTGTTTTTTCTAGGAATTTTGCTGGCAGTATCGGCCCTTCAATCCTTTGGTATTTTGGGACAACTAGCCGAGTATACTGTTAAACATATAGATAATTACTATGTTACGGGTACAATTTTAGGACTTTTTTCAGCTATAATAGATAATGTTCCTCTGGTTGCAGCAGCACAAGGGATGTTTAGTATGGAAATGTACCCTACAGATCATGTTTTTTGGGAATTTCTGGCTTTATCGGCAGGTACTGGAGGAAGTGCTATTATTATTGGTTCAGCTGCAGGAGTGGCTGTAATGGGAATCGAGAAAATCAACTTTTTTTGGTATTTAAAGAACATTAGCTGGCTTGCGCTTGCAGGTTTTTTTGCAGGATTAATTACCTATATTTTGCAACAATCAATTTTAGGTTAAACATTTGACTAAAATCAGCTTATCAAAAACTGGTAAAATATCGTACGTTTGATGGCGGCAGGGTCATCGCGGTGGAAAACTGTCAGTCTCTTGCTGGTGTATTGGCAATAATGGTATTACAGTTGTGCCTTTTATAAAATTGTCTAATTTGAAGCTAATATCCATTTTCTGAGAGTTATGCTCAGACCTTTATTCTCAATGTAGTTTCGGCCTCATTGTCTCATTGTACGAAAATAAGAATGGGGATTGGGAGAAGTTAATTATTATTTAGGCTTTAAAATGTAACCATCTGAAAGGGTTTTAAGAAATGCAACGATTGAAGATTCATCTTCAGCACTTAGTCCGAGGTTTCCTGTTTCATTCTTATTAATATTCTCAGAAACTTCCGGTTTTGGCCAGCTATTAACACCTGGCTGAGGGTCAGATACTTTTTCAGCAAATGGTAAAATATCACGAGTATTATAAAAATGGACTATATCTTCAAGGTTTTTGAAATATCCATTATGTCCAAATGCTTTTACGAATTGCTCAGAGGGTCGCTTATCAACATTTCGAAGCGTTGGTACTTGATGTTTACCATAGTTTTCATCTGCAAACATTGCATATTGAGGTAAATTTTTTATAAAATCCTTCAATCCCGGATCAATCCAGTTAGCCCCATCAGGATTTAGGGATGTGTCCATAGAATACCAGGGATTTTGAGGATTTGCCGGTAAGCCTAAATTTTCAAATCTAAAATCAGTAAATAGAGGAAATGATCCGTCAGGCTCAATTGCACTCATATGACACAATGAACATTTTGCTTTTCCATTGAAAAGATCAAAGCCCCTCTTTTCCTTATCAGTCAGATTTATTTCCCCCTTCAGATAGTAATCGTACTTTGAAGAGAATTGATTCACTTTGTCAGAGTTTTCAAAGGCTGCAATTGATATTCCGATAATACCAAATTGAAGAGTTACATCATTACTTTTACAGATATCATTAATACCCCATATCTCTTCACCAATCTTGTTAAAGAGTGAAGCGTATTCTGTTTTACAAACTTTTTCAACCAGGATCTTCGCATTGGCAATATTTTGTTCCACCGGGTTCAGAAAAGGGCCTTGTGCCTGGTCGGCAGCAGGATTTCCCAGATTAAAACCAGTTGCTCGTCCATCCCAGAAATTACCACCCACAAATTGAATTTTATCACCCTCCATGACAGCATGAAACAGAGGACTTAAAGAAGCATAGGCTGAGCTGTTTGGTTTTCGGTTTCCAAACCGTTGATGCAATGCTCCTGGGTAAACACTTCCTGTTTTGTTTACACTCTCATCTGGGCCTGTCCATCCAACCTCCGAGCCATGACAGGAAGCGCATGATTGTCCTTCCGGATCTGAAAGTGTTTCATCAAAAAATAGTTTTTCACCTAATAGTTGTAAATCTTTATTACTGAACAGATGGGATAAATCTGATTCTTTAGATTCTTCAGCTGTTGGATTATTATTACACTGTGAACAAAGTAAAAGTATAAGTATAGCAGCTGACATTAAACCAGTCTGGTAAAGCTTCGAAATATTTTGCATCTCAACCTCCGTTTATATATTTATTTATAAATTTTACTAAAAGATACTATTTTTTAATTTAATAAAGTCTAAGAAACAATTGGAACCGACATACACAAATAAATTTATTATTTTCTTTTATACTCAGAATTGTAAAATATGGCATGGACAATATTCTTAATCAGTTTTTTAAGTTTGAAACCATCTAATTTTGTGGATGTATTGATTCTATTTTTTTTTCATAATATTGAATAATTCAATAGTACTGATCAATAGTAAGATTAAATCTAAAGTCCATAAAAATAAATTTCCTTTCAATGGCAAAGACATGTTCCCAAATACCAACCAAAGCAGGAGTACAAATCCACCTGATAGATTGATACATACGGCCCCAATCAAACCTAATCCTACTTTATTGTTATTTGATGGGTTTCTAAATGCTTCAATGATTAATGCAATTGTTATTCCAAAGAATACTGCTCCTAAAATGTTAGGATAGAAATTATTATTAGCAGAAGGTATGCCAAAGAAATCTGCCATTTTGGGTGAAAACAATAATAATAGGATGGCTAAAGTTAGATTAATTAAAGCATCAATTGATAAAGTGGTTTTTCTATTCATAATAGCGAAGTTTTAATCCAAGGGGGAAAGGATTATCAATCCATTATAAATTTTGGAGGTATCAAAATTAAGTTACCTAACCAGCATCAAAACTATCCATTTATTTGATAATTCGCTGTTAACACAAGTTTTTTCTTAGAGCGATGGCCGAGTCCCGGTAACAGAAAACAATGATGTTTTATTAACAAAATCTTGCAGATTACGGCGGGAGGGCTGATTGTCTGCCGTGCGAGGGGTAGGTACAGGTATATGTACTTTAACTATTTTATCAAGACGAAATATTATATACACGGCGCGTTGTCCAGCAGCCCTATTGACTTTTTCACGGTAGCAGGAGTAGTCATGGTATACAAGGTATTATAAGTTATGAAATGGTTTCTCGCATAGACTTTTTGAGCTGATTGAGAAGCTGTCCGAGCTCATCGAAGGTAATTACCCATTCCGTCCGTGTTATGGGCCAGTTGTTTCTAAAATTATATTATTACAGTCAGGGTAGAATTACTCTTTCTGATCTGCATTTTCAAGTATTAATTGAATTACATCATAACCGACAGCATCAAACATAATTTCAATGTTTGTTGTGTAGTCTTTATTAGGGCTCATAATTGCATCCTTGACAAGAAAAGCTTTATAGTCATGATTGAAAGCTCCAAGCCAGGTAGCCAAGGCACATCCGGTAGCGCTTAATCCACAGATAAACAAAGTATTACAGTCTTTAGCTTTTAATACCTTGTCAAGATCAGTCTTGTTAAAGCCGTCCGGGTAGGTTTTTATAATCATCGGGTCTTCAGATTTAATCGATACTGATTTTGGAAATTCAAAATCCTCAGTCCCTTGGATTAGTCCATGTTGCTTGTTGTAGTGATAAATCCTGATAATAGGAAAGTCATGTTTTCGGAACAAATCAATATACATGTTGATTTTAGTCAGAGCAGCTTCTTTATCCCTGTCAGGAATAAACTTTAAGGAGAAGTTTTGAATGTCTATGACGAGAAGTGCTGGTTTGAATTTATTCTTCTGTCCCATCTTGGTTTTCTTTTAAGTTTCTTTCGATTAGTCCAAAGTTAAGAACAATAAATCTAATGATACCGTTATAGGCTAGTTGCACAAAGTTATTTCATCAACCTTTTGATTACCTCTAAACAATAACTCATCAGGTGAAACACCTATTTCTTGTTTCTGTTTTTTTATGAATCTAGCCATCTTTTTTCATTTACTAATTGGTTTTCAAATTGAAACGTAATATCTGAGAATTACGGCCGAATAATAATCGAATTAATCCCTTCCTTTTGTTTTCCAATATTCTTCGGCTTCTTTTTCTAACTTTTCCAGTCTGGAATAATAATCCGGGAACTCCTTTAGATGGGCCCATGCAATTTTACCTGTAAGTATTAAATCATTATTTGTTACATTGGTTTCCGGATACCTTGTTCCGTGTTCCAATTCAACATTTAGACCATTTATGAATTCTGTTAAATTTATTTGAATCCAGTCAATTCCTATTTCTTTCCCGATTTTTCTTGCATCTTTTTCGTCTAATTTTTTCATGATAAATTTTATTTAAGGGTTGTATTGAAATTGATCTTGTTTTAAATGACATTTATATTCCCATTAACAGTCTACCCAATATATCAGCACCTGTTATGATTCGTTTATGATCTTCTTTCCAGAATATAATTATATCCTTTTCTAAAGGTACGTCAGAGTTATTATCAATATTAGCTTTCAGCATTTTGATCACCATGCCCAAATTTATATTATCATCTCTTATTATTAATGGTTGATGACAATAACTTTCTATTCCTTTGCAATTTAAGCAGAATAGTTCTGACCGGATAAAATCATCTGCATCTAATGCCAATTTTGGATCATTATTTTCATCAGTAAAAATCACCCATTTTTCGCCTGACATGTTTATTTTTTGAATAAAATCATTCTCCGGATTACTCGTGTATTGAGGAAAAAGGATTTCCCCTTTGCTACTTTGTAAACTTATAATACTAGCAGGGTTAAGTTCTTCACCTTCCTGAGTTACTTTCAGGTCGTCAATAGATAAAAAGTTAATGGCTCCAGTTCCTTCAAAATGGTCAATTTCATTATGGTGAGCATCTATGTGTTTTTTTATAAATAGTTTGATGTTATTTTCTGCAAAATACTGGACTGATTCTTTACCGAGCCAAGTGTCAAGTAAAAGTGCACTTGGTTTTGCAACGGGAAATAAAATTATCTGATAAAATTTCAAGACGGGTGAAAGTAATGAAGCCATTCGTAAAGCATGTCTTGAAAAATAGGCTTGAGGTATAATTTCGCCGAAAAAAGTAATTACTACAGTTGAAAAAGTAAAGGAAATAACTCCTGCCATCACAGAATCTGAGAGCAATGTTAATAAAACATTGATTGATACATTGCCCCATAAAATAGTGGTTAAGAGAAAATTGGAATCTGTGCGCATAGACAATACTTTTTTTGCGCCTTTCATCTCTGATGATTCGGCTTCAATCTCGAGTCTGAGCCGTGTCAAACTAAAAAAAGCCAAATTAAGACCTGAAAACATTGCCGATTGGGATAAACAAAAGGCTATTCCTATCCAAATATAGATATCACTCATGATAATAAACTGTTTCCACGTTCGATATTAAACCTAAGATACTTCTATTCTATTAAACACATCGGCCCGGCAATAAAGAGGTCCGAGCGTTAAGAAATTGCCTGGCAGGCAATTTTAGCGAAGGCGCCAGCATGCCGCGGTGGCATTTTCCCCTGGCGCCTGCCTGCCGGCAGGCAGGCAGCCTTCCGGCCATCCTGAGCAGAGCGAAGGAGTCCTAGTACTTTAGCCGGGTCACCCTGAGCGGAGTGAAGGTGGCCCGGTGGCAAGACAGGTATGGCGTGCTTTTTGCCATCTTCGCCCGCCGAAGCCTTGGCGTAGGCTGGACAACTATTGTCCGTGTTATATGTATGGTTAGTTTTAAAACTGTCCAGATGTATGAGAACTTGTCATTTAGTCCTTAAGTCTCGTAGACAGGCAGGGCAGGGCTTGAAGGCTCTTTTGCAGCTTTCGGTTCAAAGGCGGATAGTGAGAGCTGCAAATGTGCCTGTTAGGCGACGTTATTCTGGGCGCTCTCCTACAATATTATCATATGTCGTTCGATCTACGATGGTGAGTATATTTAATAGCTAAATTGTTTTTTCTATTTGATTTTTCTTTGAACCCATGGAATGAAAATTGATACTTTTTTTCGATATTCTTCATATTGATTTCCAAAATCCTTTAATAATCTCTTTTCTTCCATTTTCACAACAACAGTCAACATAAAAACAAGAATTGCACAGACTAATACAACAGAGGTTATTGAATTAATAAATAGTGCAAAAGCAAGATATATTGAAAACGCTCCAAATAGCATAGGATTTCTTGTGTTTTTATATGGTCCTGATACAACGAGATTCTTTGTTTTTGGACTTATTTCTATATTTCCAATTTCTACAGGACCACCTTCTCCAATAGTGTTTTGAATAATCAATGACCAAATTCCATATATTAATCCTATTACAAACAATATTATGATAATAATCCATTTTATTATCGAATTATGGATAATTTCTAATCTATAAACAGTATCAAATAACGAAGTAATTATATAAATAATTGAAGGTACTAATACGATAACAAGTAATCCACCTACAATATATCCTAATATCATCTTTTTATCTTTATTCATGTAATACCTCTTTTCAAGTTATTTTAAAATCTAATTATTCTATACAGCTCTCTAGTACGATGGGCTACTGGAATGAAAGCGCCCAGAATAATGTCGCCTAACGATAAGTATAAATTACGTTTTAATGCAATTTATATAATGTTAGCTGCTGGTTATACTCTCAGTAGTTCTATATTTTTTCTTTTTTTCCTAAGTATTAATCCTATTGTTAAATATAGTAAGGTCGTAATAATTCCAAAAACCGGAGATATTAATAATTCTTTATTCTTTAATATTTCTATAAATCCATCTCCTATCAGGGGGTTAATAAATGAGTCTTCCACTGCATGTAACAATACTACAGGCCAAATTGATTTTGTAATAAGATAGAGCTCCACAAATAAAACTGTCCAGCCAATCATCGTAACTATTGCAATAAAAGCAAATAACAATCTACTGACCGGCAAAAAAGTAGTTATCTCCACTTCGGATAAAAACACTAAATAATACGGTAAATGCCATACTCCCCATACAACTCCAACAATAAAGTAAAGCCATAGATCACTTAGCTTTAACTGAGAGAGCTTAGAAGTCAAATAGCCTCTCCAAACCGACTCTTCAAAAATATTTTTTATAAAAACGATAGCGAATAAGCTTAGAAAAACAGATAAAAACATATTAATATTAAAGTTTTCAAAATCAATCCATCCAAATATTTTTCCGATTGCCATTACAATAGCTGTAACAAAAGGAAAAATAATCACGGAAATTACATACCACTTTATATTGCCTTTAAAGTTTGGCTTTATACCCATATCTTTCCAACCATCTCCTGCAAATATTCTCAGTATTATTGTTATGATTAGGGGAGATACAAGCCATATTCCTGCTCCCAGGGTGTCTCCATCCGGTTGATCAGGAATAAGCATATCAATAAACACTCCAAACCAACCACATATAATGGCTACAAATACAAATATTGATATATTGCGTTTTATTTTTTTATCCATATTTTTTCTTTTTTTAACTAGCAGCTAACGATTGTGTAAACGCCATTTTAGCGTTTATTTCTGACTTGTGTGTGGTGTCATTTTCGTTCAAGTAGTAAATATAGAAAAATTCAAATATTTAAATAGTATAGTAAAAGGTCTAATGTGTCAAGCGGACTTTTTATCTGATCGAAATCCTTGGTAGTTACGTGGGTATAAATCTCATTGGTCTTGCTACTCTCGTGCTCCAACTAGTTGTCTAACCAGCAAAGTCTGGGTAGGCAAAGAAACATGTGTTTGGCAGCAGCGTAGGCCGTCGCGGTAGCGGCTGCCAAACTCTTGCTTGCGTGCTGGGAGTCCTGGTACATACATAGAAATCATTACTCTTACTGTTATATGTAGGGTGAATGTTAACTCAATCTAGCTGGCTGAGATTTTAGCACCTTCCATATAACGGCAGTCTGTCTAACAACCTTTTCAGGATCACCGGAAATGATCTTCTTTAAGCAGGATTAAGCATTTTATAGTTTTTACATTCAATAATCCATTTCAGGAAGCCAGATCTCTTATACACTTCTATATTGTCTCTTATGAGCCCAGAAAAGGTCATTAACAACGACAAAAGTATCCTCAGATACTCTTTCAGGCGATCCCTGGTCAAAATATTACCAATACGCCTCAAGTTATATGCGATAAACATAAACCCCACATCAGAGCTTGCCCTTTCCATTCCCTTCTTTGTGAGGATATAACTGAACCCCCATTGTCGTTTTAAAGTACCATAGGGATGTTCCACAATAGCCTGACGACGTTTATAGAGGTGTTCCTTCTCTTCAAAGTTTATACGATTTACTTCATAGTATTCTGCAAATTCGCTTCTATGAATCAGCCTGGCAGTCTTAGACCTTGTACACTGTGATCGTGCCTGGCATGTCTTACATGATCGTGTCTTGTATTGTTTGAACCAAATGATATTGCCACTACTGGTGAGTTCCTTATACCATGTACCGTTTGTTATGAGAACCTGATTCTGAGGACAGGTGTAGGTATCAGCAGTTTCATTATACATGAAGTGTTCATAATTGTATTCATGATTCGGAGCCTGACTGGTGGATGGAACACCAGGTATTGCAACTATAGTTTCTACACCCAGATCCTGAGCAGTCTTAAGCTCTGAACCTGTATGGAAACCTTTATCATAGAGTACAGTGAATTCATTTGTTCTTAGAATGCTTTTTGCCCTTTGCACCATATTACCCATTGCTTTGCTGTCGTTCTGGTTGGTTACCTTGTAGTCAATGGGAATGTTATTCTTTGAGTCAACGGTTGTTTGAACATTGTAGGCGACTTCAGTGATATTGTTGCGGATCATGATCTGCCGGCTTTCAGGATCAGAAATTGAGATCTGTGGCTGTCCGGATTCTTTCAGTTTCTTTTCGAGATCTCTGTAATTGTTTTTTCTCTGTTGTTGTTTTTCAATCTCATCAAGTATTATCTGTGGATTATCTCCGTCGTTTTCAGCCAGAGCCCTGGTATATTCTTCAAGCTTATTATCGATATAGGCTACATGCCTGTCTATCTTTGACTGGTTGTAGTTATTCTTCTTGCTATTTTGCGCCCGAAGCTTTGTGCTGTCTCCTGCAATCAGCTTTCCTCCGATCAGGTCAAAATGCTTTGCAATCCGAACAGTTGCCCTGAATACTTTCTTTATGGCTTTTGGATTGTCTCTGCGGAAATTGGAAATTGTGTTATGATCAGGTTTGAGACACTTTAAAAGCCACATAACTTCTATGTTGCGTCTGCATTCCTTTTCCAGGTCGCGCGAATACCGTACCTTATTCATGTAGCCGTAAATGAAGAGTTTAAGTAAATCAGAAGGATGATAAGCAGGGCGACCGTTTTCTGTAAAGTCTGTTCTGAATCCATAATCTTTTATAGAAAGACTATCAACAAAAAGGTCAATCATTCTGACTTCATTATCCGGGTCGATGGATTGGTCGAGTGATACCGGGAAAAGATTAATCTGTGTTCTGTTATGTCCCTGTATGAATTTCATATTGTTAAGGTACAAAACCTCAGGTTTTTAGAAGAAAGACCAGCACCTGACTTATTAACAATCAGGGAGGGTTTTTAGACAGTCTGACGGCCCGGCAATAAAGAGGTCCGAGCGTTAAGTCTCGAAATGTAATGTCGGGATAGCGAGGAGCCAGACTGCAAGGGAGGCATGTTACCTGGCGCAGCCATCTGGCCACCCGATAGCTATCGGGAGGTCCTGGTACTTTAGCCGGGAAACTGTCCCGGTGGCAAGACAGGTATGGCGTGCTTTTTGCCTCCCGATAGCTATCGGGAATGGTACAATTTTTATTGGGTGCAGGTGCAGTCGCGGTACAAGCAATTACAGATCTGTCAAGCGGGTAGGAGTAAAGCGCAAAAACCATGACAAGTTTATTAATTATAGCACCGTCCGTGTTATGCGTTCGTGCTATTTTACTTTTATGTTATGCTGAACGTTTTTTATTTGTGCTTTAAAATATTCATAGGATTTGTCATCCATGTGCCAAATTGCTTTTACATAGGTCGGGAATAAAATCCCATTAATGCTTTGATAATCTTCAAATTCACAAGACCATTTGATTTTTTTATAACTACCATCTTTAAAAGAATAATATCTATCCTGAGTAAAAAAGCTTGTATAATCATGATTACTGTTTAAGTAGACAATACCAGATACCTTATTTTCTTTGTCCTTAATACTTACTTCTACCGAATAATTGTCAATGGTATTCCAGGTCATTTGGTTTTTTAAGGCAAGATTTGGCATAAATAAAACTTCACTCAGTAGAGTAACTAATGCAGATTCATCCATCTCTTTACCTTTTGCATCAGCCACAGTAAACATTTTAAGAAGCTTAATAAGCATATTTCCTTTACCGTTTTGGTATTTATCTCTTCCCTCGAATGGGAATACTCCGATTATTTTGCTGGTAATAAGAGCTAATCTGGTAGGATTCTCAGAAAAATTTGTTTGATAATATCTGATTTTTAGCCAATTCTTTTCAGGAGACATTTTAATAAACGAATTATCATAAGCTATCCTGATATTGTATATTTTCTCTTTACCAACATATCCACATCTGCTAAAATACTTCTGAACAGGTTCAGGCAAAATAGAAAAGTCATTCTCAGTATAATACTCTGTTTTAGTCGTAGTACTTTCTGATAAAGACTCTCCAACTTCTGTCAGATAAGTCCTTTTAAGGCTGGTAAATCTAGAGGTCATGATCCTAAGGTTAAAAAGAACGAAATTATATAATCCTGAGGTAACTCAACCGTGCCATCGCATGACGCATAACGGCCAGCGGGTATTAGCGCGGTATTTGCTGTCCGGGCAGAGATTTCGGTAGATTTACGAGCTTCGCGCCTGCCCCGTACGAATGCAATGAGTAACGGGGGTACAATTTTGATAGAGTATTGATATTTTATCCCAGCACAGATGTTTTATTAATAGGAGTGGTGTGATCTCGGTATAAAGTTTGGCAGTGATCCTTGTAAATGGCAATATCTTGCAAATGACGTGATAAGCTTATTGCTTATACCCGATTGTTAGGTGGTCGTAGCAATTTTTTCTCGAATTGTCCAAGATTTGTCACTTCGTAATTTACCTCCATATGAAGAATAAAAATATGAGTTCAAATGTATTGATCTCCTCTCAAGTTAATTTTCATGTAGAAGTTAATAGAATTATCAATCAATCGGATTGTTATCATCTAATTGTTAAAACAATTGGATTTAAATTACGTGATCTTCCGTCTGGACCAATAGCTTGAATATCTTTGAAAACAATGTTTTGTCCTACTTTACAATCAGCGATCAAAGATTTCATTTTATCCGTTATTTTATTTCCTTTTGCTGTTTCTTCGTACTCACCTTTCTCATTTGAACAAAATAAGGTAAAACTCTTTATTGTAAATTTAAGATCCCAAACAAAATCTTTTAATTCAACATCAAGTAATTCAGTTTTTAAAGCAATGTCTTTAGATATATTACCCTCAGATTTTTCTGCAAAAATGGCTACTGGATTAGGAATACTTTTCACTCTGAAAATTTTATCAGATACTTTTTTATTGTCCACTAAAACAGTAACTACAATTTCATTTTGATCCCCAGGTGAAACTTCCCAACCATTAGTAACTTTTTTAATCGTTCCATTTGTCACGGACGCAGTAACTTTGTCTGATGAAACACCAGGCACTGAAATTTCAATTGGATTAGAAACTCCACGATAAAGAATATTCATTTTAACTGGAGCAACAACTGCATCTTTCTCAATTTCTTGAGCAACAGTTCTAGATGAGAATAGGAGACCTGTAGCAACTACTACCGGTATAATGGCAATCTTTTTCAAAATTGCCATACGGAGGGAAGTTATTTTACTCATCATCATAATTCTTTTTTTAATTTGTAAATAATTAAATGAACTAGAAAGAACTAATATGCTTGGTTTTCTCGTCTTATCAAGTAATAAAAGTTGATAATTATGCTTATAGGGGTATCTGTAAACCACATATTCATCGGCTAAAAATTCATGGTTGAGTTGTATAGAATTTCTATACAAGTATAAAAATGGATTAATCCATGCAAAAATCGTTATAAGTTCAATAAACAAAATATCTAAAGAATGTTTTTGTTTTATATGAGCAAGTTCGTGGCTAAATATTTCATTTTCAATAACTCCTCTTTCAAAGTTCATATTATTTAAAAAAATATAGTTTAGGAAGCTATGTGGATCATGATTTGCATCAGTTAACACAAGCCGTGCACCATGAAATGTTACTTTCTTGTTTTTCCTTATTTTGGAGGAAATCGTAAAAATGTTAATAATAAATCTGCAAAATAGAAAAACTGTCACTGAAATATACAGTATTAGAAGAAAATTGGTTAAAGTGGAATAATCACTTCCAGATGATATTGTTTGGTGAAGATCTGAGCTTTGAATAGTGCTGCTTTGAATAGTGTTCTTTGCGAGATAGAGTGGTTCTGGTATTATTCTTTCAACCATGTAAGTTTTAAAATGGATCAGAGGAGCTATGAATGAGAAAGTGATGCTAAATAAAAGATAAAATCTATTAAATCGATGAATCTTTTCTTTTTCTAAAAGGAGGTAGTAAATTAGATAAAGAGTTGCGGAGCAAAGAATTGTTTTAATAATGTAAGTTGTCATTTCTTTTTTATTTCAATTTCTTTGTCAATAATCTCCTTTAAATCCTCCAATTCTGAAGTCGTTAGATTACTTGTTTTAGTAAAAAATGAGGCGAATTGTAAAGCAGAATCTCCAAAATAATTTTTGATAATTCCATTTACATGTTTCGAAAAATAATCAGCCTTTTCTACAAGAGGATAGTATTGCCTAGAATTACCAAACAAGTTATAACCCACAAATCCTTTGTCTTGCATTCTTTTTAACAGAGTAGCAATTGTTGTTACAGCCGGTTTGGGATCTGGAAAGCAGGCTATAAGATCTTTAAGAAAGACCTTCTCCTTTTTCCAGATAAGCTCCATTATTAGTTCTTCAGTTTTTGAGAGTTGCATTTTCTACGTTTTGTCATTAAGTTCTACAAAAGTAGAAAGTAATTTTAATATAAACAAATATTTTTTTTAAAATAGTAAATAAAAATTTGGATTTTATATCATCGGGCTTTAGTCGCAAACAAGTTAGAATAGTATAATAGATGGTTTTGTACTGGTTCTGTTTGAAAAAGCCAGAGCCCATGGTTCTTCGTCAAATTTGGGGATAAACACCCAACATCTCATTGTTAATAACTATCTGATAAACAGGCATATAAGTCGATATTTTTCTTGTTAATGTGATATCTGTTTATTATCTTCAAGTAACTGATAAACAATTACTTGAGATGATAAAACAACTAATCGCTATGCCTTATCTAAATCTGAAAGAAATCAAATTTTCTGATAATACAATCAGAATTTATGCAACGATTAAATCCTTTAGGTCAAAATGCCCTGTCTGTGGCAAATACAGCAAACGAGTTCACGATTACTATTTCAGAACTATATCTGATCTTCCGGTTTTTCAAAACAGCACTGAAATACTATTGAAGACTCGAAAGTTCCGATGTGGAAACGATCGATGTCATCAGAAAGTCTTCTCGGAACAAATCCCTGCCATAATACGCTACGCCAGGAGAACGAAGAGAGCAACAAAGATACTAGAGTCCTTTGCCATTGAATTAACAGGAAGGTTGGGAAGTATCATGTCCAAGCAACTATCCATTACAGTTAGTAGCTCAACGATTACCAGGATTGCTCACAGTCAACAACTCTCGGATATCCAACAACCACGGGTGCTGGGTGTTGATGATTGGGCATTCCGGAAAGGGGTAAGCTATGGGACGATACTTATTGACATGGAAACCTCGAGGCCCATTGAATTATTACCATCAAGAGATGGCCAGGTATTAAAGGACTGGTTGCTGAAATATAATGATGTTAAGATTATTACCAGAGATCGGGCAAGTTCTTATGCTGCAGCAATTATTGAAGCGTGTCCAAATGCTATTCAAATTGCTGATCGATTTCATCTATTAATGAATCTATCAAATGCGTTAGATGCCTATTTCAAAAGTATGAGTAAAAGAATAAGATCTCTGATAACAGCCAAGACCAATGAGTTCCTAGGGCTCCCTGAAAAAGAGTCTATGAACATACAAGGAAAAACGAAAGAGGTTCTACCGGTACTGACGGCCAATGAATCAATTGCCGCTAAGATGGACCAAAGAATGGACACCTTTTTAAAGGTTAAGGAACTTCAGGCTAAAGGCACTCCAATTAAGAGAATTGCAATAGACCTGAAAATGAGTCGGAATACGGTTAAATCATATTTTAATCAAGATTTATTATCTCCCAGAAAAAGTTCAAAATCAACAAACATAGAAGTATTTACCAATCTTATTGTAGCCCGACTGAATGAAAATGGATATAAGCTAATTGACATATTTAGAGAGATAAAAGAACTTGGATATATCGGCGGGAAAACGCAGGGGTGTTATCATATAAAACTAATCAAGGAGCATCATGAAATAGAAACTCTGGGGTACTTAGAAATCGCCAGACCAAAAATTCCATATATAAAACCACTAAGCTCCAGAAAATTAGCGAAATATATTGGTTTTAACTTAATGGATATTACTGATCACCATGAGCGATTTTACTTACAAACGTTATTAGATAATATTACAGAACTAAGAATCGTCCGTAAACTGGTACAGATTTTTAAAACAATGCTGGCAAGAGGATGTGGGAACATCAGAAGATGGATTGATTTTATTAAACACTCGAAATACAAACTAGCAGGGTTGAAAACCTTTGCCAGAGGTCTATTGAGTGATATTGAGGCTGTTGAAAATGGGATCAACATGAGCTGGAGCAATGGAACAGTGGAGGGACATGTCAATAGAATCAAGAGTATTAAACGGCAAATGTATGGGAGGGCCAGCTTTGAGCTATTGCGGAAGAAAGTAATTTTGTCCCAATCAGGTTAAAACATCCCCAAATTTGACGAAGAACCGTCAAAATGACCACCTAAGACCGGAGCAAATTGACCACCCCTTCGCCGGAGCAAACTGACCACCCTTGTCCGGGCCAAATTGACCACCCAAAACCGGAGCAAAGAGACCACCCCCTTTAGTCTTGTTTTTTTATCATGATTTATTAGGCTGAATGATTAACGTTGAGGGTATTATAAAATACCTATCATTTATGTCTAACAATTTAATTATTATGAGCAAAGCAAGAACGATCTTAAAGATGTACACCGAGGGTGTAAGTAAACAATCAATCAGTCTCCGCACAGGAGCAACACGAAACACGGTAAAGAAGTATATCCGGCAATTTATTGCTCTGGGAAAGACGCTGGAAGAGATTAATAAACTCAGTGATACTCAACTGGAAGCAGTGTTTTCAACGCCCCGACCGGAGGTCCTTTCGAACAAGCGTAAGGCAGAGCTGATGGCCTTCTTTCCTGGTATGGAGAAAGCTCTCAAGCGCAAAGGCGAGACCAGGGAAAAACAGTGGGAGCAATATTTTCTTAAACATCCGGATGGTTATCGTAAAACGCAGTTCAATGAACATTATAATCTATGGAGTAAGAAGGTGAACTCTTCGATGCATATGGAGCATAAGAGCGGTGACAAGATGTATGTGGACTATACCGGTGATAAGCTGTCCTTTGTTGATCAGTCAACAGGAGAAGTGGTTCCGACAGAAGTATTCGTCGCCATCCTGGGTTCCAGCCAGCTGACCTATGTTGAGGCATCCATGACTCAAAGGAAAGAAGACTTTGTAAGTTCCTGCGAAAATGCACTTCATTACTTCGGAGGCATGCCACAGGCCATTGTAACAGACAACTTAAAATCGGCTGTAATTAAAAGTAACAGGTACGAACCTACGCTTAACGAGATGTTCCGCGATTTTGTGGAACATTACCATATGACAGCGCTTCCGGCTGGCCCATATAAACCGAAACACAAAGCTCTGGTTGAGGGAGCGGTTAAGATAATATACAGGACTATTTTTTACACGATTAAACAATGCACCTTCTTTTCTTTAACAGACTTAAATACTGCTATCAGAGAAGCACTTGAGGATCACAATAATAAACTGTTAACCAATCGCCCGTATAGCAGAAGGCAACTGTTTGAAGAAATAGAAAAATCGGATCTTCAGCCACTGCCGAAACACAGGTACCAGGCTAAACGCAAGAAAGTAGTTACAGTGATGAAAAACAATCATGTCTGTCTTGCCGAAGACAAGCACTACTACAGCGTTCCTTATCGCTACATTGGAAAGAAGGTTACCATACTTTATACTCAGGATCTGGTAGAAGTCTTTTACCATTACGACCAGATAGCAAGCCATGCACGTAATTTAAAGCTCTACGGCTACACTACCAACGAAGATCATCTGGCATCCCACCACCAGTTTAAAAGCGACTGGACGCCTGAGAAGTTCATTCAGAGGGCAACCTTTATCGGAAGCGATACCAGGGATTATATTGCCCATATACTTGAGATTAGACAACATCCCGAACAAGCTTATAAAACATGTCAGGGTATCCTCGGCTTTGCTTCGCGCATTGGCAGTGATCGTCTGAACATGACTTGCAGAAGGGCATTATATTATGGTGACTTCAGTTATAATGCCATCCGTACAATCATCGAAAAACGACTGGATCAGGAGCCTTTTGACTCAGAAGATGATAATAAGAAAATGCCCGGGCATCGCAATGTTCGCGGAGGGGGATATTACAAATAGTTAATTTATCAGATATCCAGTCACGGTAAGCCCGTGGCTGGATTAATCCAATTACGAACCTTTTAAAATATAATTATATGAATGATCAGACATTACAGAGACTAAAACAAATGAAGTTCCAGGGTATGGCTATGGCCTTTAAAACCACCCTTGAAGACGGGCGTATGACCAGCATGACAGCAGATGAAATGGTAGCTTTTATGGTTGAATCGGAATGGGACCATCGTAACAACCGCCGAATTGAACGGCACATAAATCAAGCTCGTTTTCGCTACAAGGCAAATATCGAGCACCTCGACTTCGAGACCGAAAGAAACCTTGATAAAAACCAAATCATGCGCTTTGCCGATTGTAATTTTATTGATAAGTCAGAGACCATTATAATCACAGGAAGCACAGGCATCGGAAAAAGCTATGTCGCTTCAGCTATCGGTAATCAGGCATGCATACTGGGGTATAAAGTATTATATGCCAATACAACAAAGCTCTTTGCTAAATTAAAAATGTCGAAAGCTGATGGGTCCTATATCAAAGAAATTGCACGTATCGAAAAGCAGGACTTGTTAATACTCGATGATTTTGGGATACAGCCCTTTGATAATCAGAGCCGTTCTTCACTCATGGAGATTATCGAAGACCGCCATGGCAAACGATCAACGATCATCACCTCACAACTCCCAGTATTACAATGGCATGAGATTATCGGAGAAAATACCATTGCAGATGCTATACTGGATCGCATCGTACACCAGGCACACCGCATTGAACTCTCTGGAGAATCTATGAGAAAACAAATTAGGAAATCAGTTATATCACTTGTAGAAACAGACTAAAAAAATAACTTTGTAAAATCACCCTGAAAATTATGATGAAAATAAAGCAAAAAAGGATGTTAACTTAGGGTGGTCTTTGGCAGCCGGAAATGCATGGTCTCTCGAAAACGATCCAGGGTGGTCAATATGTCCGATTTTTCCACGCTACAAGATTACGACGGCTTACATGTGTGTAAATCTCTGTTGTTCGAGTGCTCTTATGACCTAATAACTCCTGTATATACTTGATATCAAGCCCGTTTTCGTGGAGATGCGTGGCGTAACTGTGACGCAAACTGTGCACACCAACATCTTTCCTTATACCAGCCTTAACAAGCGCTAGTTTGAAGACTCTGTATACACTCTCCGATGAATAACGCCCTCCTGTCTGACCTTCAAATAAATACTCCCTGGGGGAGTAACTCGCCAGGTATTCATCCACTTTCTGCCATACTTTGTCCGGAACAGGTACTATCCGGTCAACTCTTCCTTTGCCTTCTCTTATATGTATGATACCGCGAATACGGTCTATATCCATGAGCCTTATATTTATTGCTTCCGACCGCCTTAATCCGCATGAATATATTATCCAGAGCAATATCTTGTGCTTTATATTTCCTGATGAATTGAGGATCCTCACTACCTCTTCCTTTGAAAATGTCTTTGGCAATGACCTTCTCTTTCGCGGCCTGTTAAGATGCTCAAAATTTACCTGGCCTCTTCCCATAACCAAGTAATAGGTCTTCAGGGCTGAAATCATCTGGTTCTGGTATGTATCCGAATAGCCCAGCTTTATTATAATGTTATGTATAAACTCCGATATTTCATCACTTCTAATCTCTTCCGGATCCTTGCCACTGAAATACCTGAAGAAAAATTCTAACATCGATAAATAGACTTCCCTGGTCCTGGTACTATAACGATTCTCATCAAGGTAAAGCGCAAGGCTGTCAAGTCCGTCAAGCACCTTGCGACCTAGTTCGCGATCCCTGATGTCATCACCTACTCTTTTCCTTTCATTCCGGAGATCTTCATTTACCCTTTCCTTTTTAACATCAACCTCAATGCCTGCCCTGCTGAAATAATCCGAAAGCGAATCGCAGTTGAGCTTTGACCACGGTACAATCCATTCCCTTCTGACTGAATCATACTTGCCACGGAAACTCTTTAACTCTCCAACCCATTCCTTAGAATAGGGTATGGGCAGTCGTACCAGAAGCGATCCTGTCTCCTCATTTATCCTGAATTCAACTGATCCCTCTGTCTTCCTGTTATCAGAATGGCTCCTTTCAGGAACAGCAACTGGAGTTATGGTATTGGGTTTTTGAATGTTCCCAGGATTATTGTGCTCATCCTTCTGTTTTTTCCCGGCTGTCAATGGCTCAATATCTATCTCAGCAGAGTCTTTTAAGGTCTTAACTATTTCCCGGATATTCTCCTCTGTATCGTCAGCGTAAAAACATTTGTTGGTCGCGGAATATTTAACTCCCGGTATTGTCTTTACTTTCAGCCTGATCTTTTCATCATAACTGAAGAAGATACCTATACGATCTGATTCACGGTGGTAAAACCGTCTTAGTGTAACTCTATTTTTCATTTTAGCAGCGAAACAATAACCTAAATATAGAAAATATTTTTATCAAAGAGCTGTCATGTGTTGTCATTTGGCCTTGTACCTTCGCCAAGGCTTCGGTGCACAAAGGTGACCGTAATTCATTGTAGCACTACTGAATGACTACCGAATGACTACCGAATGACTACCGAATGACTACTGAATGACTACTGAATGACTACTGAATGACTACCGAATGACTACCGAATGACTACTGAATGACAACCTAATGACAATCATACCCACTCCATCCTCACTCACAAGAGTCTACTCAATTATGTCCTCCACGTTTTTCCCTTCCTCCTTTTGCCCTACGCCCTTCGCCTTAAGCCTTTCTATAGCCCTGCCCCGTCAGTCACAATAATAATATCTCTTAATACCTTGATTAATAATAAGATATTGCGATCAGACCGACTTTCAACTTCACTATAACCAAAGTTAAACAAAAATTGTATTACCCTCAATATCTGCCCGTATGAAACCAGATATTCTAAATGAATTTTTTTAATAGTTTTCAGAATTATGATTGAAGGGGTTTTCCCGCCAGATCCCGCAGATGCCGCAGATTTTCACTGATTTAAGCTGTCCCTTGTTCCTGAACCGAGCCGAAGGCAAGCTCGGCGAAGCCAAACCTGGAACTCCTTCTTTAATTTACTAATTTTCAATAAGGCTAATAAATATTTTGCGGCATCCTGTCAAGAATAGGATCAAGTTCAAGCTTGAACTTATTGTATACATTGATATTGCTTTTTCTGGCCAGTGCATCATGCCGCATATCCTCCACAATTTTCATCATCTCTTTTTCCTCCTGGGTGTTTGGGGTAAAATCTAATGTGGGTACTTCAATTCCATCGGGATATTCGCTGTCAATTCGTGCTTTCAGAAGGGAGGCTTTGACAAGTGCATACCGCTCTTCTGAGATACCGGCCTTTTTCAGACTGCTCCTGGTATTATCATTTATTGATGTGCTGATATCCGTGCCAGCGAAGATCTCATCGAGCAGTGCATATTCAGCCTTAAATTCCAGTACAGGTCCAATGTTAGGTAATCCGCATAGCTTATTTATTTCAGGATTTTGAGGATCTTCAATAATCCAGTCCCATATAAATACAGAACCAGTTATCCGGCCCTCATCCTCCGGGTGATTGAAGGTGAGTGCACTTCCGGTGCTCATACCATAACTGGTTGAGAATCCGTTTTTAGTGTAAAACGAATCTGCATTTTTCACAACAACTTTTATTTTCTCAATTTCCTGATAGTCAGGAGTATTTTGGCCTTCGCGCAAATTCTTGTAGGTTGCATCTGATAGCTTGTATTCTTTTCCGTATGTAAATATTGCTGTCGGTACAGCAGAAGGTTTAAGAATTGCATCCGGCTCCTGAAGCAATAATTTATTCATAAGCGATACCTCCCTTGAGCATGCCGGCTGATATGTTGCCCCGGGAGGGATAATAATATGTTTTGAATACTGTTTCAGCCAGTTCAGAGGATCTGTTTTCCCCGATTGTATATCAAGAAAAAGCTGGTACCTCTTATCCTGCTCCATCATCATGCCATTCTCCTGTTTTGCATATCCTTCAGTTTCCGCTTTCAGGATGGGAATTAAAGTCCTGACCTCAGCATCAGTTAGCCTGGCCACCATAACCTGGGCACATAAAAAATTGAAAAAGTATCCGGAAATATATAAAAACAGTATTAGACAGATTGTCCTGTATTTGCCTGAATAACCCCGAGATTTCATAATTGCTCCTCACTTTCTTTTAAAGCTTATTTGGTTAAATTTCACTTAATGAGACTGGTTTACTTTTTAACAAGTTCAACTCTCCTGTTTTTAGCCCTACCTTCTTCGGTAGTGTTATCCGCTATCGGTTTATCCTGTCCGTATCCTGAATTACTCAGCCTGTCAGCTTCTATTCCCTGATCTACAAGTGCATTGACAACCGACTTTGACCTCTCCTCTGATAGTGCCTGATTTGATAACTGGTTACCGACATTATCGGTATGTCCTTCAACACTTAGTCTCAATCCCGGATTTTCCTTCAGCATCTGTGCAATTTGTTCAATTATGGGCCTGGAATCATCCCTGATAATTGATTTCCCGGTATCAAAATTTATGTAAAGAGCAATATGTCCATCACGGTTAAGCGCCTCAAACATATCACTTGCGGTTACATCCTGCTTCATCAGTTCTTTTACTACAACTGTAAGGTTATAGTCATCACCACCCAGTGATGCCACTTCCGCCCACATCTCATTTCCTTCTTTTACAATCTTGCCTGTCACCATATTCAGTCCGTTGAATTCAGCGCATTCAGCATTCTGGGGCGCACCCTCGTATATGACTGTCCCTCCCATGCCTTTTATAGCATTCGAATAGTTCCGCATAATCTGAATTACACTTGATTTCTGTGCATCATCCTTCAGGTAATAAATCCTTCTGAATTTTTTCCCTTCCACGGTATTACAATTTTTCCCGTTGAAGAAATTATAACTGTCAAATTCAGCATCTTCTGCATCATATACCATATAGTTAGGCATACCTGAGAACCATGGCGTATCCCTGTATTCAGCTTCCTGTGCCTGAATTGGGGCTGCCATGAAGAAATGGACGACAATACAAAATGTCAGTACTCTGGTTTTCATAATTTCCTCCTTTTCTAAACAGGTTAACAGACTAAAATAAAGTGGATTAAGTTTTATATAAAGTTCCTAAATATTATTTCTCTATACAAATATTTTTTTCAGAACGCTGATCAGAGGATATTAATGAACCTGTGCAGGCAGAACCTTAAAGGGAAGCTTGTTAGTCAGTAATGAAAAGAGTGGAAGCTATTCAGATATCAGAATTGATCAGGTAGAATGTTTTGTTGTTCTCAGTGATCTTCCTGCCACCATTTGCGAGAATTGATTCTTCGGCAAGAATCAGGATCCTGTTGACAATATCACTGATTCTGGTATAGGGCGGAAGATCATCACGTGTATAATTAATATAAGTGTCATTGAAAGGTACTTTCCATGATGGCTTATCGCCAAGACCGAGAGTAAACTTTGAAGGTATTGATGAACCTCCATTGATAACACCTATCAGTCCGGCACATGTTGCAGCCTGGTTATCGCAGTCTAATCCTGCCGATACTGCAATGCCGGTTGTCTTCACAAAATCGCCTTCGCCATACAGTATTGCCATTATCCCGAAGAGCCCGTTTGCCAGTGATGAAACATCAGAAACCGGCGCAGAGTAATCGCCTTTCGTGTACCTGTAGTATTTATCAAAAATAAATTTCCTTGTTACCCTCCAGTCTGTATTCTGCTTATACCATGAAATGACATCTTTCATCCCTTCATAAAAAGGACTGTCTTCGGGTATATGGCTCAGGGCCAGATCCACAAGTTTCTCAACATCCTTTTCAAACACAGCCGCGCTGTACATCACTCCGTATGCAATGGTTGGATGGACTCCCCAGTCATCATTTGTTATCCTGGCACCCCATTCAGCTTTTTCAGCACTCTTGCTGGTCATCCCCGGGTATAACATACTCCAGATTTCATTTACAAGCTGTGGATCAATCTGGTACCAGTTCTCATTGTTCTTTTTGCTTCCTGTTTCAGGAGCTACAAAACCCTTCTCCATCAGATTCCTGGCAGTGCGGTTGGCACACCAGATCTTGCGGTTAATATGCTTCTTCCACATCTCTGTTATTTCGGGATATGTTATGTCAAGTCCGTATTTTTCAACTGCATGAAGCGTAACAAATTCTATGTCGGTATCATCATCTGAAAATGCTCCTTCAAGCCAGTTGGTCATAAGCAGACAGTATCCCCGTAAATCTTTCCTGTTAATAGAAAGCGTACTGTCATCGTCAAACTGGTAATACCTGTCAACAAACACAGGAACAGGCTCTTCCTCATAAGTGCCTTCAAAGGGAAATCCCATATAGTTTCCAACGCATTGCCCTATCCAGTAACCTGAGATCTTGTCTCTCAGGTCATCCTGGGAGATCTTTTTAAATGATTGTGAATATGTATTAAAAGTTAAAGCAATAAAAACAGATAATGTGATTATCAGTTTGTTGGATTCGCTGCTTAGGATCATTATTTCTCTTGTCTGGTTTTTCATAACAAAAGGATTATTTTCTGGTCAGTTCCCTTTCAATCTGATCTGGCTGTTTCATCATTTTATAGTACCTGGTGTGTAAATATAATGGATAAAAATCATAAGTTGAGCAGATGAATACATGGCACTATAATATATATCATCTGCTGGAAGTAATAATTGTTATTAGATTTGACGCAATAAGAAAAGAAACCAGGCAGGTTCTGGAAAAATTTTCTTCCAGCAATAATTTCTTGTTAAAGATTTGTTATATTAAACGATTAAGCATAAATTTGAGTTTTGCTTTTCCTGTTATTTGTAAAATATGCTTAAAATGCCTCTCAAATAAATTTGACCATGGAGAAGAAAGTATCATTGAAAGATATTGCAAAGAAGGTCGGCGTTTCAATAGCTGCAGTATCTTATGTAATGAATGGCCAGGAAAAAGAGAAGAGGGTAGGGGCCGAGGTTGTAAAGAAAATAAGAGAGGCTGCGGAGGAATTGAATTATCAGCCCAATCAGATAGCCCGGAGCCTGAGAACTGGTTCAACAAAATCAATCGGTCTTATAGTCGCCGATATTGCTAATCCGTTTTTCAGCCATCTTGCACGCTTTATCGAAGATGAGGCAGCCAATTATGGATATACTGTCCTGTTTGGAAGCTCCGATGAGGATGCATTTAAATCGGAACTTCTTATTAAAACACTTTTTAACCGGCAGGTAGATGGATTTATTATCGTTCCTACAGAAGGTACTATAAACCAGATAAGGGGACTCATGAGAAGAAAAGTCCCGATGGTTCTGATCGACAGATATTTTCCTGATGTACATACTAATTACGTAATACTCGATAACTACCAGGCAACATACGACGCTACTTCGCTGCTGATTGGGAAAGGTTATAAGAATATTTGCATGATCGCTTACAAATCTTCCCTTATTCATATGAATGAACGGATACGTGGCTATTCAGAGGCCTTAGACAATTCCGGGATGTCTGATAATAAATGTATAAAACTGATAAGGTTTGAACATACTCAAAAAGATGTTGACCAGGTAATTCATTCAATGGTTGTTCAAGAAGCTAATTCTGATGCATTGCTTTTTGCAACAAATGCGCTTTCTGTTGCAGGACTGATTAGCGCTAAGAAATATAATATAATAATCCCAAAACAGGTTGCTATTATCGGATTCGACGGAGGCGATTGCTTCGATTTATTCCATTCACCTCTTACTTATGTTGAGCAGCCTCTTGAAGAGATGGGAAAAGAGGCATTCAGAGTTCTGCATGATATAATAAACGGATCAAATAAAACAAGTCATATTATGCTTAATTCTTCATTGATAGTAAGAAATTCATGCTGACTTTTTTTTAATTCATTGCTTAATCGATTAATTTATAATTATGAAAATTCTTCAGCAAAATCACCGGCAAAAACCTTTGGTAAGAATGATCATATCATCTGAACTGAAAAAATTCATAGCATCAGGCAAAACTATGACATTCATTTATTCATTGTTCCTGATAACATTAATCTTCTTATCATTTGAATTATCTGCCGGTACTTTTCAGCAACAGAAGAGAATAACCGGGGTAGTATCAGAAGAAAATGGCAAACCACTTGCCGGAACAACCGTTATGGTTGAGGGAACAACAAACGGGACAACAGCAGATGAAAACGGGAAATACTCTATTAATGTTCCCGGTGAAAGTTCAGTGCTGGTTTTTTCGTTCCTTGGTTACACTTTGCAGAAAGTACCTGTTAATGGCTCATCCGTAATTAATGTAAATATGTTGCCTGATTTCCAGGCAATTGACGAGGTTGTTGTGATCGGATACGGGACACAAAAAAAGATTAACCTTTCCGGAGCAGTTGATGTGGTTACATCCGGGTCTATCGAAAACCGCCCGGTAGCTAATATCACACAGTCACTTCAGGGAATCTCGCCAAGTCTTAACGTGAGTGTCAGCAATTCAGGCGGAGAAATGGGAGCCCGTATGAATATGACAATTCGGGGTATAGGTTCAATTAATGGCGGATCACCCTATGTACTAGTCGATGGTATGGAACAGGATATAAATAATGTGAATTCCGATGATATTGAAAGTATTTCTGTTCTCAAGGATGCTGCATCATCAGCAATATACGGAGCCAGGGCCGCATTTGGAGTTATCCTGATCACTACCAGAAAAGGTAAAAACGATGGTTATGCAGTAAATTATTCAAATAATTATTCATTTTCTGCTCCAACTATCGTTCCGCATTCTGTCGACTCACGAAGATTTGCAAATTACTTAAATGTAGCATCTGCAAATGATGGTAATCCACCTCTTTTCCAGAAAGTAATTCTCGATTATATGGATGAATACCTTGCAGGGGAAATAGATTATTGGACTATTCCTTATCCTTTGGGACCACAATACTGGCTGCTTAATCAGGGATCCTGGGCCAATACAGACTGGTATGACATAAATTATAAGAAATGGGTGCCAAACAGTCTGCATAACCTAAGCTTTAGCGGAGGAGATAAGAGAACACAATTCTTCATTTCAGGTTCCTCTTTTAACCAGGCAGGTCTTTTAAATTTTGGAACAGATAATTACAATCGAAGTACAATGAATTCGAAAGTAAATACCAGAATATTTGACTGGCTGAAATTTAATTTTACAAGCAAGTTTAGCAGCGTCAATATTGAGCGTCCGAGCTATGATAAAGACCTTCTTTACGATCGGCTCGCCAGGCAGTGGCCAACAAATGCTCCTTACTTTCCTAATAATACTCCAAACTATGAAGCAGTACAGATATGGCTCGAACAGGGAGGTATGTACAATGAAAAGAATAATGAGCTTAGCATTATCCCCGGACTTGAGATTGAACCGCTAAAAGGGTGGATAATATATTCCAATCTGAGATGGAGAATGAACAACTGGGGAATGTCGAATCATGAAGCCAAGGTTGTTGCTGAACTGGCTGACGGAACCAGGGGTTATCTGAGAGCCGAAAATAATTACTCAACAAATGACTATTCCAGTTTCTATACTTCACCTAATATTTATTCTACATACACAAAGAATATCGGAATTCATAATTTTACTGTTCTGGCGGGATTTGAACAGGAGTATTCAAAATATAATTCTACTTACGCAAAAAGATGGGACCTCGTGAGTGATGAAGTCCCCTCCCTTACAACTGCAACCGGACGTCAGGAAGCCACAGGAACAAAAGGACATTATGCTACCAGGAGCTTTTTCGGAAGGTTAAATTACAGTTTAAGTGAAAAGTATCTTTTCGAATTCTCGATGCGGTATGACGGATCATCAAAATTTCCTGAAGGTTACAGGTGGGGAACATTTCCTTCAGGCTCTCTGGCATATATTCTCTCAAAGGAAAACTACTGGCAATCACTTGAAAAAGTCATTAATATGTTCAAAATAAGGATTTCTTATGGCTCTCTGGGAAACCAGAATGTAGATAACTATCTGTATATTGAACGTTTGCCCATCAATACAAATCTTTCATATATTATGGGCGATGAGCGGCCGAATTATGTTGGTATGGCAGGATCGGTCAGCCCTGGCTTAACATGGGAAAAAGTAAATACCAGGAACATTGGTATTGATGCCGGGTTTCTTGAAAACAGACTCAACCTTTCCTTCGATTATTTTATCAGGAATACCTTTGATATGTTAGGCCCGGCTGAATCGCTGCCTGCTGTACTGGGAACTGATGTACCACGCTCAAATAATGCAACATTGCAAACCAAAGGGTTCGAGTGGTCACTGGAATGGAGAGACAACATCGCTGATTTTAGTTATGGAGCAAGATTTGTGTTATCAGATTATGTTTCAACTGTCACAAAATATTATAATCCCCAGAACCTGTTAAGCGCACCATATTACGAAGGCATGAGATTAGGAGAAATATGGGGCTTTACAACTGTTGGATTATTTGAATCCGATGAACAGGCACAATCAGTAGATCAGTCCTATTTTTCAGCTGATGTCCTGAGGGCCGGAGATGTTTATTACAAAGACCTGAACACAGACGGGAAAATCAATATAGGAACTAATACTGTTGACGACCCGGGCGATAAGTCAATTATAGGCAATTCAACACCACGGATGGCTTATAGCCTTGCGCTGAATGCAGCATGGAAAGGATTTGATGTGAATATGCTCCTGCAGGGTATCGGGAAAAGGGATCTGTGGCTTAACAGTCCTATTTTCTGGGGTGCAGGAGGTATTTACTGGTTAACAGCATACGAAGAACATATGGATTACTGGACAGAGGAGAATAGTGATGCATACTGGTTCAGACCATATATGGAAAAAGGAAATAAGAACAAACAGGTTCAGACAAGATATCTTCAGAACGGAGCATATATGCGATTAAAAACAGTGCAGTTAGGGTACACCATACCATCCTCTATAACTCGTAAAGCCAGGATTCAGAACTTAAGAATATATGTTTCGGGGGAGAACCTGCTGACATTCACTAAATTGTTTAAAGCATTTGATCCTGAGGCAACCGGAGGGGCCAGGGCTAATGGTTATATATATCCTATTCAAAAGGTAATGTCAGGCGGAATTAGTGTTACATTCTGATTTTCAATATTTATTATAAGTCAATGGTTATGGAAAAGGCAACACAACATATAATAACAATGAAAAGATCATTTTATATATCAATTCTGGCAGTTTTGCTGGCTTCTTCCTGTTCTGAAGATTTTCTTAACAGGATACCTCTTGATGAGCTTTCGCCAGAGGCCTATTTTAAATCGGCAAATGATCTGAAACTATATGCCAACAGGTTTTATCCCCTTTTGCCTTCCCATTGGGGGTATGGCGGGGGCACATTCTGGATTGACCAGAACAGCGATAACCTGGTTCCGGGGACAGAAGATAAGCGTATGGCCGGGACAAGGACACTTCCTGCCTCAGGCGGTGGATGGACATGGGATAATATCCGCCAGGCGAATTACTTCCTCGACCATTGTAATTTATACCCGCAGGAAGCAGATTTAAAGAAAATATATATTGCTGAAGTAAAGCTCTTTAAGGCAATGCTTTATTTCGATAAGCTGAAAACATTCGGTGATGTGCCATGGTACACAAGTGCCCTTGATCCGGATTCCCCTGAATTATATTCTTCGCGCGATCGAAGAGATGCTGTTGCGGATTCAATAATTGCCTGCATCGATTATGCTATTGCAAACCTCAACCAAAAAAGCCAGGCTGAATCTTTCAGGGTAAATAAAGAGGTGGCCATTCTCTTTAAGGCCAGGGTATGTTTGTATGAGGGAACATGGGAAAAGTACCATATGAATACTCCGTTCGGTGTTGAGGGGAAAGATGGATCAGAGTACATCAGGATTGCTGCTGAAGCTGCTGAACAACTTATGAATATGGGAACCTTCAGTCTCTACAAAGGTCCTCCGGAAAAAGAATATTTCTCGCTCTTTAATCAAGTCGATTATACCAATAATACTGAAGTCTTGATGTGGAAGAAATATGATGTTGGTCTGGGAGTTTATCATTGGTGCAGCCAGTTCCTGCCATTTGGAGGGGGTGATATTGGGGTTTCCAGAAGCTTTATGGATGATTATTTATGTATTGATGGCAGACCAGTCTCAGTCAGCCCTCTGTTCCTGGGTTACGATTCACTTCTGGCGGAAGCTGCAAACCGTGATCCCCGACTTGCACAATCAATTTTACTTCCGGGGTACGATGTCACAATAAATTCACCTGACGGAAAAGGTGACCGGAAGTTTGAAAAACCAGCCCTTGACCAGAGCGGTCCTGTAAGAGCTACAACAGGATACTCCACCTATAAGGGAGCTAACCTTGATTATTCACAGCAGCTGAGCTCAGGAGGCAATATGGCTTGTATCCTGTTCCGTTATAGTGAAGCTTTGCTCATTTATGCTGAGGCAAAGGCTGAACTGGGTACCATAACCCAGGCTGATATCAATAATACAATCAATAAGATCCGCGACAGGGTAGGTATGATCCACTTAGATATAAGTAATATAACAGCGGATCCCGACTGGGATTTTCCATCACTATCTCCGTTAATAAATGAAATTAGAAGGGAACGAAGGATAGAACTTGCATTTGAAGCACAGCGCTGGGACGATCTGGCTCGCTGGAGAGCACACCATTTGTTCGCGGGCAAACGACCCAAAGGCATTCTTTATATTGGATCAAACCTTGAAAATACTTATACTGACTATCTTGGAAATCCTACAATTGTTGTTGGACAAAACCTCTTTATTGATATGGATGGAAGAGTTGATCCGTACCAGAAAAAGTTTCCTGCAGGACTTGGATTTAATCCCTCACGGGATTATTTGTCACCGATTCCAAGTGACGAAATTACATTGAATAATAATCTTGTACAGAATCCGGGATGGTAACTATGTTATTGGTTTCCTTCTGAAATCGTGTAAGCAGGAATATTTATTGACGACGGAGTATCCTTGCCGTAATAAACAGTCTGAACCGCATCCTTAAATTCTGTTGCTGTAAATACCGGATCACAGGTGTTTAGGCTTCTGTTAAAACGGGGGAACCAGCTCGAAGAAATAAACACTTTGAGTTTATGCCCCGGATTTAACTGGTAGCCCGTCGCCCATACAGAAATCTCAAACTTTCCTGGATTTTTATTATCGGCATTAACCTTTGCCCCACCTTCCTGTATATTTATCAACTTACCATCAGGGAACTTATCCTGAAGTCCTACAATAAAATTAGTACAAGGGACGCTACTTGTAAGCCAGAGGGTTGCCGATACAGGTCCCAGAAGTATCAGGGGTTCATCATTGATCTCAGTTTCAAAAACCAGCTGATCTTTACGATTGATGTTGTCATTCTGGCGGGACGGACCAACACCCTTCCCCAGAGTTGTTCCTCCATGACTGGGGTTGGGGTCAGACGGTGAATATGTGTATTTCATGCTTCCATTTTCCCGATATTCCTCTTCAGAAAGATATCCGTCAGGACCAATATAATAGGGAGTAATCGTGGTCTCATCCGGCGGCCATACTTTGGAACCGACATATTCATTCCTTTCCATAATAAAAAAGTTGTATCTGGAATCTTTCATTGGAGCCTTAAGCTTATCCTTTTTTCCTTTAAGATGATTCCTGACATATTTAAATATCATTTTTGGGTCTCCGGTTTTATCAACACCCCCATAATCATTAGGTTCACCAAGAGGACCATGAGCCCATGGACCAATTATTAATCTTCCGGAGTTGTTTCCTTTGGCTTCAAGTGCCTGAAAATCTGCTATCTGAGTCTTTAAAAATATGTCGTACCAACCGGCCATTGAAAGAATTGGTGCACCTGTCTTTCCTCTGAAATCCATCTGCTCCCAGTATCTGTCATATTTCTCATGTAGAATCCAGTCATTAATGAAATTGATATCTTTTACAGTGGAGTCATCGGCTGAGGATAGCGGCAGTATCATTGCACTCTCCTTAATACTCTCTTCATTAAGATTATTTAATGATGGAGATGCGTTCTGGAATCCCCATACAAATGCGGTTTGAAGCGAGAATAATGAATCGGGATATGTGAAGTCATACAACCTGGCACCAGTAAGAAGGAGTGTCAAAAAATCAAGAGAATCGGAAATTGCCCACTGAGTATATCCCACATAACTTCCGCCCCAGCCGGCAACTGTTCCATCCGACCACTTCTGGCTTCGAATCCACCTGAGGGTTTGCAGTCCGTCTTCCCTTTCGTTAATAAATGGATAAAAGTCACCTTCTGATTTGTATTTCCCTCTTACATCCTGTAAAACCACCGCAATCCTGAATATATTGAAAGCCTGGCCCATCCATTCATCTGCATAAGTATTGTAAGGAGTTCTTACAAGTACTGTTGGAAATGATCCTTTCCCTTTAGGAATAAAAAGTTTGGTATTTAGCATAACTCCATCTTTCATTCCGATGCTTATCTCCTGCTTTTCAGCCTTGAAATGGTTAAATAATAGTAATCCGATTAAGACAATGCAAACTAAAATGACTAAGACTCTGACAAACTTTTTCATTTCTGATGGGTAAAATATTATGCTATATTATAAAAAAAGAAGCTGGCCTGCTAAGATCACGTGAAAGAAATTAAAAGCAAGGCCAGCTTCACCGGATTATATTAATCAGCTTCTTTTTCTCTGTTACTTCGTAACAAAAGTCATATGATAAATATGTGTGGGATAATTAATATATGGCATTCCTGCAGGAGTGCCGGCTCCTGCATACATGCATACCATTAAAGCAATCTTCATCTGTGTAGGACTAATTGATTCAATAATAACGTTGCTTGATGTTGTAAAATCAAGGAATCCTATGTAGGAGTTTGTTGAAAATGAGAGCCATCTTTTCCCTGTAAATGTAACATTACCATGGGCCGGGGGTGCATTTGTTTCTGATGGATTTGTTATTGCATCGACGATAATGTCAGTCTCATTAAGGGTCCAGGTTGCACCTGACGGTGGCGTATAACCTGTTGCCCTGCACGTGCCGTATGGTGAATTGCTATTAACAACTGTGATATTGTTAACAAAAGCGAATAATGATATAGCAACTATTGTATCATTCTTTGTATTAATGGAATATGAACCATCGTATTTAAAAGTAAATTCCTCCTTACGGCCATCATCTTTCTCCCTGCCCATCCATCCGTAAAAATCTGCCGGAACAGGAATCAGTACTACCATGCTTGGTTCAACAGCACTTGCACCGTCACCTTCTGTGATTGCATCAGTTTTTAATACCCATGTTTTCCCATTTGCTGCGTCAGGTCCTCCCGTCAGCATTACTTTAACATCTTCTGTACTTAAGGTAACAGTAACAGTCCCTTTTTTACTGTCAGTTCCTCCTCCACCCGTAACTGTTAGCTTTACTTCAAAATCACCACCACCACTATATTTATGAACAGGGTTCATTTCAGTGCTGTTCTCCCCGTCACCAAAATCCCATAAATAACTGTCAGTATTTGTGGATTTCGCGGTAAAAGTTACAGTAAGCCCGTCTGCTGAATAATCAAAGTCACAGACAGGAGGATCTTCTTTACATGAATATAATCCGATTGTCAGCAGGATTATCAAATTTGAGATCAGTAATTTCTTCATAGCTGTTGATTTAAGTTAATATTTACTAGTGTTTTTTCAGTTTCAAAATAAACAGCTAATATATGCTTAAACGATTAAATAAACAAATTTATTTTCATTTTTTTAAGCATAATAGTAATGAGACTTAACTTAACCTGATGTTATTTTATATAATATTGAAATTGAGTGATATATATGGCTTTATAGTTGTTTGTCTACATATAATTTCCTCTGAATTTCATTTTAGTTAAATGAATAATTGATTGCTTGAATATTAGTGACGTATAAAAATCAGTAGAATTCATAAATGAAACCTTTAAGCAAGAGATAATCCTTTGTCTTTCAGCAGATTTTTATTGCTTTTAGTTATTTGTGAGTTCCCTTTCAATCTGCTCCAGCGATTTGCCTTTTGTCTCAGGCAGCCTTTTGAGTATATAGAAAAATCCTATGAAGCAGATTGTCGCATAAACGCCAAAGGTGCCTGATGTGCCCAGTGCCCTGTTCAGGAAGGGGAAGGTGAGTGTCAGTATTGCACATGATAGCCATAAGGCAAAGGTGGCGACCGACATTGCTTGTCCGCGTATCTTGTTGGGGAATATCTCCGACAGTAAAACCCAGGTAATGGGGGCAAGAGTAAGTCCGTAGATGCTAATTGCAGTGACTACCCAGAATACCATAAAGATGCCTTTCAATTCAAAGTAATACCCTGCTGCGATTATAACATAAACTATGGCCAATCCTCCGGCTCCTGTAAGCATCAGCGGCTTGCGACCGCTCCTGTCAACTATAAACATTGCCACAATTGTAAAAATGAGACTTGTTGTCCCTGTAAGAACTATATTGAAGAGAGTGCTTGAGATACCGTAACCTGCAGCTGAGAAAATCTCTTCAGCATAGTTGAAGATCACATTTATTCCGCACCATTGCTGAAATACAGCCAATATCACCCCGAGAAATATGATAGGAGCCAGCTCCTTTGAGAATAGATTGGTGAACTTCTTCTTTGTTCCATGCTGCTCAGCCTCCGAAAGTGACAGAACAATCTCGTCAGTCTCATTTACTGCATACTCTTTCCCTCCGATCCGTTCAAAGATCTTGAGTGCCTTCTCTTTTTTGCCGGCCTTGGTTAGCCACCTGGGACTTTCAGGTACCAGCCACATTAGGATGAAGAAAAGAGTGGCAGGTACGGCACAGGCCCAGAACATCCAGCGCCATCCCATTTGCCCGTTCCACGATTCGCGTATCATTGCATCGGTAGCATCAATTGCAACAGGCTCGGCTATAAGCATGTTGGTGAGCTGGGCGGCAAGTACACCGAAAGCTATGGTGAACTGGTTGATAGCCACAAGCTTGCCCCTCATATGTGCCGGTGATATCTCGGCTATGTAAACAGGCGAAACATTCGATGCAATACCTATACCTACTCCGCCAAGTATCCTGAATATCATAAATGATGTGAAGGAGTTGAAGGCACCTGTACCAAGTGAGGTAAACACAAACAGAAATGCAGAAAAAAGCAATGGTATCTTACGGCCAAACCTGTCTGTAATATTTCCCGATACCGCTGCACCGATAAGGCATCCGAACAGGGCACTGCTCATAGCGAAACCCTGGAAGGTGGCAGATGAAGTAATGTCAAAATACCTTTCATAGAAAGGTTTGGCACCTCCGATAACAACCCAGTCATAACCAAAAAGTAGTCCGCCCATTGCCGATACTACCGACAGAAAAAGGACATATTTCGTATTGATATTTTTATGTTCACTCACAAGGGAAAGTTTTGCAGTATATTAAAATCTTGATGAAACTTGGAGACATGGCATCTTTGTGGCTATTTTTTTTTGCCACAAAGGCACAAAGACACTAAGGAACACAAAGAAAATGCATATGAAATGCAATGCTTTTCTCCCCCCTCTTTGTGAAACAGAGAGGGGGGCAGGGGGGTGAGTTTATGAGAATCAGGCATCTCCAAGTAATTGATATTTAAATAATACCACAGTCTTTATTCTTCACCTATATTCAAATAATGATTATTTCATTTTAACTGTCTTTGAGCCTCATCAATAAAAGTAAGGATATTTTCAAGTGAAGTGTCGCCTTCAACAGCATGGGAAGGGGAGAAGATATATGACCCGTCCGATCCTGCCCTGAGCAGCTTCTGTGACTCTTCAATAACCTCCTCCTTTGTTCCATATGGTAGGGTCTTCTGAATAGACAAACCTCCATGAAAAGTCAGTCTGCCACGATATTTTTTAATAAGGCTGTAAACATCCATTACCTCTGGCTGAAATGGATTGAAACAGTTCAGGCCAATGCCTGCCAGATCATCAAAAAGCTCGTCAACATCACCGCATGAGTGGATGAAAACATACTTCCCTTCATCATGCACTGCCTTATACATCCTTTTAAGTTGCGGATAAATGAATTCTCTCCATGTGTCATAACCCATAATCAGTCCGCTCTGCTGGCCCCAGTCATCGCCAAAACATACGGCATCAATATCATATTTCGAAGCCTCCTTAACCTGGGCTATGTTATAATCGGCGATTGCCTTAAAAAGCTCATGTACGAAACCCGGATTTACCATGAAATCCATAAGCAGATTCTCCATGCCCCTGAGAGTCCATGCTCTTTCATACAGGGAGAAGCCTATTTCGAAAAGCCTGAACATGTCAGGATTTGCAGCAATACGTGGTTCAATGTCAGCAAAATAACGCTTGTCGCATGGATCAGGGAAGGTGTAGCCTTTCAATGTCGGCTCGCTTATAATGCTTCCCGTGATATTGCCAATATCCTTGTCAATGCTCCTGTCCCAGACAGCACCAAATACATCTCTGAAAAGGTTCTCGCCTGTCTGGTCAAAGAATCCTATATCGGCACCGAGTGCCATGATATGATTCTGCAAAACTTCATCGAGATCTTCTGTCTGATAATGGTTAAACAGAAGTTCTTTTGCTTCAACAGTAAACTTGAATGACCAGGGCGTGTAGGGAGGCTTCTTACCGTCAAGGACGGTCTTGATTACTTCTCTTCTGGTCATGAGATAGATTCACTAAGCTTTAAGCGTATTTTTATGACCATCCTTGATGCCAAGCAGATAGGTACCCATGCCTGTTATCCAAAAGACGACAGGGTAGAAGAGCCATCTCTCGGCACCCCCTGCTCCAAGTGTAGGGATAAAATATTTCTGAAAAGAAAGAAGTACAAGCGCTATTATGCCAAACGCAGTAAATACATACCTTAAGGGTGCATTGACAATTTTGAAGGAGACAATGGCTGCAATACCTCCGGAAATAAAGACGATAAGTTCAAGAATTCCATAAATTGGATGAAGGTGACTGGAAAATATTCCGACACCGGCAATACCGATACCCAGTAGTGCCATAGGCATTGTCATAAGGTATCTCCTGAATATTTTATGTACATACCAGGTGGCAACCAGCACCATTAAGCCTGCTACGGCCATTGAATAGTCGAAAATCCTTGCAGAAAGTTGCTGGAATGTAGTTTCAGGATGGATACTGGTAGCCAGCTCACTTATGTTGTTATCGCGTATGTTGAATTCTGCGGTATAGAATATCTCGCCGGTTATTATACCCATGAAGATAAAGAATCCTGCCAGGAAAAGGAGCAACCCCGACCTTGTGAGTGATGCCCTTATGTCTGTTTTGATAATCTCATTGAATTCCATTTCCCAGATAATTCATTATTAAAATTGAGTTCCCAGTTAGTTTCATAGTTCAAATATAGGCAGATTTATTGAAGAAGGTGTAGCTCCTCGAAAATATAGCTTCTGCTCTGCGCCACGCATATCATTGCCCAGAAGGTTATCCGCTAAATCTGCTGATACAATTTATGAAGTTTCTCAATTATATCTTTGTCAGTTGAGCTGGTAATATTCAACCTGTCTGCCATGCTTTTTTTGAAATCAGATGTTATTAACTGAAGAAATTCATTATCAGATTGATACAATTCGCCTGATTCATCTTTAGCCCTGAATTTAAGGCCGTATGACATAGCTTTCAGGATACTATCATAAGGCATCCTTTCCTGCCTGGCCAGATGTATAGCCCCCATGAAACGGTCATCCGATGATAGTTTTCTTACCAGGTCATGTCCAACCCTGAAAACAGTATCCTGCAGGGCCTTATTTCTGAATCTGTTTAACAAATCCTCAACATGGTACTCGAGCTCCTTCATCCCCAGATCAGCACTATAAACTCTCGCAAGAACCTCTGCCGACTGCATCATTACCTCTCTTGTAAATTCAAAAACACTCCTGTCTTCAAGTATTTCATACATGTAAGTCATCTGCGGATGAAGAAAATGTCCGTAATATGCTGCAGTGGCATGCCCCAGGTTGTGGATGAAGGCCTTCCTGTCAACCCAGGCTTTAATGTTGCTTTTTGGTGCCAGCCCTTTTACATCAGGTATCGGAGATTTGAATCCCTTGCCGTCAAGTATCAGTGAATTATATGGTTCTGCAAACACAACCAGTGGATCTTTTTCAATTTCAGCGAGGGGAATGATAGGAACCATTTTACCGATGCTTGTCTCTATAAGTCCGGTCAGCCTGTCAAGCGGATATCCTTCAGGCAGATGTTTCTTTAGTTCATCTCTTGTGAATTCTGCTGCTGACCTCATATTTTCAGCTAAAATTATATCAAGAGGAAAATAGGGATTATGCCTGAGTCGTAGTTCCATACCTGAAGCAATCAACGGGATGACCTTCTCCAGCGCAAGTTTTCCTACAGAAACGGCTGCAATCCCGGCCGAACATACAGCTTCTGAGATCTGCTGCTTATCAGATGCTGGAATAGCGCTTATATTCGGTACAATTATTTCTTCTTCCCGATCACCTTTTATTACTACACGGTACGATTTCCTTTCATTGAGCAGTCTGACAATTTCAGTATCCACATCCACGAACACCACTTTATAGCTGCTGCATCCAAACAGTTGTCCTATGAAGGATCTGCCTATTCTTCCTGCACCGAAAATAACGATCTTATAGGGATCAACCTTCAATTTGTCTCCTGTAAGCTTCATAATATGGTTCCATTTTCATCCTTTTCTCTCCCGGTTGTTTTTCAAAATAGGTGCCTCCCAGGTAGAAGCAGGTAAATCCGCCTGAGACAATGCCAAGGAAGCATGCCTCATTCAGATCCGGCCGGGTAATGCCGTCATTCATCTGTTTGACAATGGAAGCTATCACCCCGCCTGCAAAGTTATCTCCGCAGCCTGTTGTATCGCCACCTTGGAAAGAATGCAGTTCGTCTGTCACTTTCCTGGAAACAGGTAGTTCAAAGGGATCGCTTTTCATAAAAAAACTTCCGTCCGACCATGCAGTTATGTTCTTAGATCCGTTTGTAATGACAACAGAAGCTGCTTTTTTGTTTATGAAAAACCTGAGAGCAGCATCTTTATCCCTCTCCCCGCTGAGCCTGAATGCCTCTTCGAGATCTGTAATCAGGAGATCAATCATTTCATAACTGTCATCGCTTTCGCCAAGCGGCCATCTTTTGGCAGGATCAGTTTTCTCATTCCTGAAGTCAAACACTGTGTTGACAATTGTTATACAGCCATTCGATTTTGCTTTTCGCAGAAGCCCGGTAAGATTATCATGAATGACCGGGACAAGCGCCGTTCCTCCGAAGACTATAATATCAGCACTGAAAAAATCGTCGGGTAGGTCAGCAGGGCCAAACTCCCAGGCCGCTGCAATTGAGTTAATGAACATCCTCTCGCCATGACCATTCTCATAACCCGGGTCGGAAAGCACAATAGTGGATGGTGTTGGTTTTTCAATAAGCTTATAATCGCGGAGTACCACTTCAGTTTTTTTCAGTGAACTCAGGAGATATCTCCCGGAGTCATCATTTCCACCACGACCGTAGAACCGCACTTCGCATTGATCTTTGTCAATTAATTGAGCGATATTTATCAATGACACGATAGAGGGTCCGCCTATATTGATTTTGTCAGGTGGCCGACCTCCGGTAATCTCACGGAGTGCATCTTCGAAGGGTTTCCCGCAGAATTCTTCAAACTCCTCCCTGAATACCAGATGTCCGGGGGTCAATCCGCCATCGCCTCTGTTTGCCGAGAGATATGGTTTAATATTGCTGCTGCTAAAGCTGATATCATTAAAAAGAAGGTCGACAAGGCAGCATCCTGCACCTGAAATAATTACTCTTGACATTAGTCAGTAAATTGATTAGAAAATTACAGATACTTCGGATAATCGTTCACAAGCAGATGCAGAGGGGGAACATCTTCAACGATAACTGGAAATCTGCCTATGCTTTCGAGGAAACGATTGTCATTTGCATCGTCATTAACCATGCTTACCTCACCTATCAGAACCCTTCCATGTTCTTTCTCTCCGTAGAACCTGTGATAAACCCCAGACCTCAGACAGATGCTCTGTCCGGGTTTCAGTATCAGTGGAACACCTGCTTTCACGGTTATAAGAACGCCGTCAATACTCACCTCTACATTTTCTTCAGATAGTCCTTCCGTTTCTGTGGCATTGTATAATTCCATAACGAGGTTGCCTCCACCTCTGTTAATGATATCTTCAGTCTTGTTCCAGTGAAAGTGCATCGGAGTCTCCTGTTCTTCATCTGCTGCCATTATCTTTTCACAATACATCTTGTCTTTTTTATCCCAGTTACCATTCCGTATGGTGAAGAGGCACAGACCGGTCTTTCTAAAGTTGCCGCTGCCAAAGTCGGTAATGTCCCATCCAAGCTTGTTATCAGCTATCTCGCTGCATATGCTGTATTTGCCTTTCCACTCTTCCGGCGACCATGAAGCCCATTCCGGCAGCATAAAATGGTGCAGTTTCATGAAATCCCTGAATACGGATATTATTTCGTTCACTTCGCTTCTTTTCATTATGAATGCAGATTATTAGAATTAACCACTTACAGCTTTAAAGATATATCTTTCATCATAATCGATTTCAAAATCAGTAAGGAATTTTTCATATTCATGGAGAAAGGTATGCTTGGTATGATGTTGTTTTTGATTGATAATATATTCAGTTACATTCTTTATCTGAGACTTACTGTAGGAAAATGCACCATACCCTTCCTTCCAGGAGAATCTACCCAACGTGAATTTATTTTGATTTATCCATTTTGATGAATCTCCCTTAATATCCTGCATCAGATCGGATAATGAATGTGAGGGTCTCAGTCCAAACAAAATATGAATATGATCAGGCATACCATTTATTGCCAGTAGTTTATGACCATTTTTGCGAATTATCCCTGCAATATTTTGATAGAGGCGGTCTTCCCATTTGGCTGATATAAGTGAGAGTCGGTTCTGAACTGCAAATACAGCCTGGATGTGAATTTGGGTGTAGGTGTTTGACATAAACAGATGCCCCGATGATCTGGCGTCCCGTACGGGACGCAACAAAAACCTGGTATCCATCATTTTACCCATCTATTGTCCCTACGGGACACGTTTGTTGTCGTCCCTTTCTTATGTCCTAATGGACACGTTTGTTAATGTACTTTTCTCTTGTCCTTGCAGTACACATTTGTCCATGACGCATTTATACTATTTCAATTGTGACAGCCTCTGTGCCCTCTGTGGTTAATAGATTTTAAAATCTTTTAAATATCTTAGTAAAGTATAATGATTTTTAGCTGTTCTGAAAAACCTTATCCGATGAAAAGAGACACTTTATTTACACTCCTGATTACACTGCTCATAAGTGGAAGCTGTACAGTAGATCAGAAACCATCTGGCAATGAGCCGATAAAAGCCTACGATATAGACTTCAACTGGGGTGAGGGCGGCCCTAACGGCTTTGCAGCACCTGGACTCTGGGCTGATGCTGACCCTATTGCACATGTTGAGTGGTATGACGCTCTCGGTTGTAATGTGATTCAATCCTTTGCAGTATCCTGCAACGGTTATGCATGGTATAAGAACGGCATAGTTCCGGAACAACCCGGACTTGTTCATGATTTTCTTACAGAACAGGTAAAGCTTGCACATCAGAAAAACATCAGGGTTTTCGGGTATTTCTGCGCCGGTTCAAATACACGATGGGGACTCGAAAATCCCGATTACAGCTACGGTGTTCCTTCTGCGCCTCATATACCCTATACCACAAAGTATATCGACTTTCTCTGTGCATCTATTGAGGATGCTATAAAAAAGACCGGCATTGATGGTGTCTTCATCGATTGGCTCTGGAATCCCGGTGCAGTGATGGAACCATATCCTCCACTCAAATGGATAGCCTGTGAGCAGGAGATGTTCGGTGAACTTATGGGTCAGCCTTTCCCGGGTATCGAAAAGATCACTCCGGAGACAGAACTGGAATTCCGTCGAAAAGCAATAGACCGTACATGGAAGAGGATTAAGGAAACAATTAAAAAGGCCAATCCTGATTGCATAATCTGGCTTACCTGTGCACAGCTTACAAACAGGGATATTGCAGGCTCTGATATGCTCAGGGAAGTTGACTGGGTGTTGAATGAAGCCGGTGACACTGCAACCACTGCATCCGCACAGGCCATGCTTGGCGAACATACCAGGATGGTAACCTGCCTGGCCAACTGGAACGGACAGGATGCTGCCGTGGTAATACCTGATGCGATAAGAAAAAGCATTGGTCTTTATGGATTCACAAAACCTTCAGAAGGGTCAATAATGCCTCCGGTAGATTATTACTTATCTGTCCTCCCTGACAACCTGAATGGTGATGCAAGGAATATTGCATTGCTGGCAAGGACGTATAATGGGTTGCCAGTGGATTATGTAAAGAAATGAAAAGGCCACAGGCGCAGGGCACTGGGCGCTGGGCATTGACTTGTAGCAACATGCAACATGCAACCCGCAACTCTCAACCCGCAACACCTTACACGAAACACGAAACACAGAATCTGATATCATACTTATGAGAACACATCTTTATACCATGCTTATCATAGCTTTAATTCTTTCCTCATGTAAGACTGACCAGATTATCGGCCTGAGATTTCAAGGCAACATGGCTGCAAAGCAGATATTGAAGGTTAATTATGAATTACCCGTTGGGTGTAATGATCCTCAAGTATCATGGTTCAAGTCTTTTTCTCCTGATAGCTCATGGGAAAAGCTTCCTGGCATATGGACTGATGAGATAGTGTTGCTTACCTCCTATGAGGGAAGCTATATTAAGTGTGAGATATCATGCAGTGCGGGTAACAGTGCTAAGAGGATTATATCTTCACTGGTTACACCCGGGACTGTTGAAGTGAAGGGTAATCCGAACACCGACTGGTTCAGGGATGCCGGTTTCGGTATTATGGTCCATTACCTTAGTTCAAATATTGTTCAGGATAAGGGTTCAGAAGAATGGAATGATGCAGTTGATAGCTTCGACACTGATGATTTTGCAGCGAAG